>WNFJ01038787.1_pt1 | contig 23777 bp, 20 predicted proteins | sample 5400461 | NCBI WGS metagenome assembly WNFJ01 (sample SAMN13153349, study PRJNA577476) | soil metagenome | isolation source: 115 cm saprolite on Douglas fir-dominated hillslope | place: USA:California | collected 2013-09-17
CGCCCTCTTCCAACGCGGGGCATTGTCGCCCTTACCCGGAAAATTAGCCGCTCACGCCGCGCCCTCGGTAAGGGTGACGTGGTAACCGAGGCTTTCGAGTCTGCGCACGCTGCGACGGGCGATGTGCTCGCGGTCACGCCGGTCGAAGTAATTGGCTCCAAGGTCTTGGAAGACGGTGCCGTCGCGAAGCATGAAGTAGATGGTCACCAGCAGGCTGTGGGCGACAGCCACGATGGCCCGCTTCTTGCCGCGCCGCTGGCTGAGGCGGTGATAGAGGGCGGCGTAGTAGGTGTTCTTGTTGCGAACCGCGCTCCAGGCCGCCTCCACCAAAGCCGACTTGACCCAGCGGTTACCCTTGCCGGTCCAACCCGAGCGGCGTTTGCCGGCGCTCTCGTCGTTGCCTGGGCAAAGGCGCGCCCAGGAGCTGATGTGCTTCTCGCTGGGGAAGCGGCTCATGTCGGTTCCAATCTCGGCGAGGATGGCTTCGGCGCTACGTCGGCCCAGACCCCAGACGGCGTCGATGTGAGCGATGGCGCCCTCAAAAGGGCGCATGCGGGCCTCGATTTCCTGACTCAGGTCGGCAATCTGGCGGTCCAAGAACTCGACTTGGTTGAGTTGGTGGCGCAGCAGGTAGCGTTGATGGGCGCCGACCGAACCGAGCAAGGCTCGTTCCAGCTGCGAGCGCTTTCTCTTCAGGCCCTTCTTGGCCAGCGCCGCCAAAGCAATGGGGTCGGCTTCGCCGGCGACCAGGGCCTTGAGCATGGCCATGCCGGAAACTCCCAACACATCGCTGGCGACGTCGCCGAGTTTGATGTTGGCGCCCTCGAGGACTTTCTGGATGCGGCGGGCGACATCGCCCCGCTGGTCGATGAGACCCCGGCGGTAGCGAACCAGCTCGCGCAACTCACGCTGGGCACGGTCGGGGATGAAGCTAGCTCGAAGCAAACCGTGGCGGAGCAGGTCGGCCACCCACTCGGCGTCTTTGACGTCCGTCTTACGACCTGGCACCGCCTTGACGTGGCGAGCATTGACGACCAGGAGCTCGAGGGTGCCTTGCTCCAGGATGTTGTGGACCGGCTTCCAGTAGACCCCGGTGCTCTCCATGGCGACATGCGTGACGCCTTCTTGCCGCAGCCACTCGGCCAAGCGCAGCAGCTCGTCGGTCATGGTCCCGAAGCTGCGTATCTCCCGTTTCTGGGAACTCAAAACACAGGCCGTCAGCGAAGCCTTGTGCACATCGAGTCCGCAGCAGCGCTCGTGTACAACCTCCACCAGCAACCACCTCCCGACTTGGATTCGACTGGTGGGCGACCCTCGGGGTGCGAAGACTTTACCCGACGTGCTCTCGCAGCCAGACCGAGGCGGCGGGGCAACAACCAAGGATGCCTGGGAGGGCGCCGGCCCACGTTAACAATCGAGCTCTCGGCATCAAAGAAGCACGAGCCATCTCACCAGCCAACCCCATTTTCATCGCCCAGGGTGCCCTTGAGGCATGTGGCGTTAACAGCCTGGGTTGCCGGCCGCCCTCGCCGGTGATTCACTGATTCGCGGTAGGTCTCGGCAGGCTCGGGGGAGGGGAGGGGCCCCGCAGGGGGAGCCAGATTTTTGGGTCAGGCGCCCAGGTCGGCCAGCCTTTCGTGCGCAGGAGCGAAATACGGGTCGATGTGGAGCGCCATCTCGTAGGCGCGTATGGCCGCCGCCCGATCGCCAACCTGCATCTCCGCGTCGCCCAGATCGACGTAGAGCTGCGGGTCAGTTTCTCCCAGGTCGGCTGCACGCTGCAGCTCGGCGACGCCGTCCGACAGGTCTCCTGACGCGACGCGCGAGTGGCCGAGGTCCCAGTGGTAGTGCGACTGGAGCGGATCGACGATGACCGCAAGGTCGTCACGGCCCTGCCATGCCCATGCTTCCGCGAGCACGGGCATGACGCCAAGCCATACGGCTGCCAGGGCAAGGGCCACTGCGCCGAGCGACCTCGCAGCGCCGGGGGATGGCGGAGTCTCGGTGGTTATGGGCGCCGGCTGCTTGGCGGCGGCGTCACGCACTCCCGACCACGTAGTGCCCGCCAGCAACCAGAAGGCTCCAGTGGCGGGCGCCCAATCGAAATTGAAAAGAACCCAGACCGTGTAGCCGATGCAGGCGGCGCCGAGGGCCGCGACGGAATCGCTGAAGCGACATCGCCAGATGCCCCGAGCCAGGACGAAAAACACCCATCCCAATGCGAGCAGGCCGACGATGCCTTGGGTGGCGGCGATCTCGAGGATCCCGGAATGGGTGCGGTCATAGATCACGCCCGGCACCCAGTCGGCGCTCACGAAGCGACCGAGCGTAAGTCCGGTAGCGTCCTCGCCCCAGCCTGTCAAGGGCCGTGCGGCGATCATGCGCAGCGCGTCGGGCCACAGCTGCAACCGGCTGCGGGCCGGATCGTTGTTGAGGTGGCCGAGCGGGCCGAGCACGATGGCCCACAGCGCCGCCGCCACGACCGCGCTCGCCGCAATCAGCGAGGCCGCGCTCCAGAGCTTGTCTCGAAACGCGAGTACAAACAGTGCAAGGCAGCCTGCAAGCGCCCCGAGGCCACCGCTCCGCGAGGTGGAGACGTAGATACCGCCAACCATGACCAGTGCGCCAAGCCACCACGCGACCACGAAAGTGCCGCCCCGAATCCCGCGCGCAACCGCCAGCGGCAGCGCCATGGCGATCAACGCACCCAGGAGATTGGCGTTGCCGATGTTTCCGTCAGGCCGGAAATTGACTTGCGCGGCAGCCTGCCAAAGAGCCTCCAGGCTGGCGATCGAGACTCCGAACACGAAGGCCGCGACAACCGCTTCGCGCGAGCGCTCGCCCCGCAGCAGCCAGACCGGTACAGCCAGCAGGCCGAGGTAGCCAAGCCTGACCGGCAAGGACTCGTATCGTGTGTATGCGCCCGCGAGGCTCAGGGGCAGAGACACTGACAATGCGAAAGCGAGGAGGGCGGCTGCCGCAGCGGCGATCAGCGGCATCCGGAGCGGTCCCAGGCCACGCCCTCCAGGCAGCAACAAGGCGATCCCGGCGCCCAGGCAGGCGCCGACGATGACGATCGACGCCCGAGGCAGGATGAATTCGTCGTAAAGGTTGGGTATAAAGACGGTCGGAAGAGCCAAGGCGACGGCCGCCGGCAGATAGGTGCCGAGGCGCTCCAGAATCGGTCTCATTGCGCCTCCGCCTAAAAGAAATCGGACGGCTGAGTTGGACGTTATATTAGGAGCGAGGTGCCGTGAGGCACCAAACCAACAGATCGAGGAGGTGCTGGCCCCACCCAAGTAGCCGGAGTCCCCAGGAGGAAGAAGGATCTTGTATCCGTTTGAACGATTTACTGAGCGAGCCAAGAAGGTTCTGACGCTCGCCCAAGAAGAAGCAGAACGATCGCACCACAGCTATATCGGAACCGAGCACCTGCTCCTGGGCTTGCTGCGCGAAGGTGAAGGCCTGGCCGCCAAGGTCCTCAACAACCTTGGCGTCGAGATAGGCAAGGTCCGCCAGACGATCGAGTCCGTGCTCGGCCGAAACGAGCGGATCATCATCCAGCAGATCATCCCGACGTCGCGAGTGAAGAAGGTCATCGAGATCTCCTTCGAGGAAGCGCGGCGGATGGGACACAACTACGTCGGCACAGAGCACCTGTTGCTCGGCCTTTTGATCGAAGGCGAGGGCATCGCCGCCCACGTCCTCGAGGACCTGGGCGCCACCCTGGACAAGGTCCGCTCGGAGATCGAGCGTCTGCTGCACGACTCGAGCGCCGAGACCGAGGCCGAGCCCGCTCCCAAGAAGCCGTCCAAGACCCCGCTTCTCGACCAGTTCGGCCGCGACCTGACCGAGCTAGCGCGCCGGAATCAGCTCGATCCCGTGATCGGGCGCGAGACGGAGATCGAGCGCGTGATCCAGATCCTGAGCCGGCGCACGAAGAACAATCCCGCGTTGATCGGCGAGCCTGGCGTGGGCAAGACCGCAATCGCTGAAGGCCTGGCTCAGCAGATCAACCTCGGCAACGTGCCCGAGTCGCTTCAGCACAAGCGGGTGCTGACGCTCGACATGGGTGCGTTGGTCGCCGGTACCAAGTATCGCGGCGAGTTCGAGGAGCGCCTCAAGAAGATCCTGGACGAGATTCGCTCGAGCCGGGAGGTCGTGCTGTTCATCGACGAGCTGCACACGCTGGTCGGCGCCGGCGCCGCGGAGGGCGCCATCGACGCGGCCAACATCCTGAAGCCCGCGCTGGCCCGCGGCGAGATCCAGTGCATCGGCGCGACGACGCTCAACGAGTATCGCAAGTACATCGAGAAGGATGCCGCGCTCGAGCGCCGCTTCCAGCCGGTGTTCGTCGACCAGCCGACGCTGGCGGAGACGATCGACATCCTGAACGGCGTGAAGTCGCTTTACGAGAAGCACCACCGCGTCACGATCAGCGACTCCGCCGTCCACGCGGCGGCCGTCCTGAGCGACCGCTATGTCAGCGACCGAGCTCTGCCCGACAAGGCGATCGACCTGATCGACGAGGCTTCGGCGCGCGTGCGCATGAAGCTGACGACGACGCCCGACGAGCTCAAGGAGCTCCAGAAGGAGATCAAGAAGCAGCGCTCGGACCAGGACGAGTCCGTCAATAAGCAGGACTTCGAGGCCGCGGCCAGCGTCCGCGACAAGGTGAAGAAGCTGCAGGACAAGCTCGCCCTCAAAGAGGCGGCGTGGCGCGACAAGCTCGGGGAGACCGTCCCCGATGTGACCGAAGAGGACATCGCGCAGATCGTGGCGGCGTGGACCGGCGTCCCCGTATCACGTCTCGTCGAAGAGGAAACGTCGCGCCTGCTCCGGATGGAAGAGGAGTTGCATAAGCGGATGGTCGGCCAGGACGAGGCCATCAAGACGGTTTCGCAGGCAGTGCGGCGCGCACGCGCCGGCTTGAAGGACCCGCGGCGCCCCATCGGATCGTTCATCTTCCTCGGCCCGACCGGAATCGGGAAGACCGAGCTCGCGCGAGCGCTCGCGGAGTATCTCTTCGACTCCGAGGACTCCTTGATCAAGCTCGACATGTCGGAGTTCATGGAGCGTCACACGACCGCCCGGCTGGTCGGCTCACCTCCCGGATATGTCGGATACGACGAGGGCGGCCAGCTGACCGAGGCAGTGCGGCGGCGGCCCTACTCGGTGATCCTGTTCGACGAGATCGAGAAGGCGCACCCCGAGGTGTTCAACATGCTGCTGCAGATCCTCGAGGACGGCAGGCTCAGCGACGCGAAGGGCAAAGTCGTGAACTTCGCGAACACCGTGATCATCATGACCTCGAACCTCGGCATCCGCGATGTCAACCAGGCTGGCACGTCACTCGGATTTCAGCCGGCCGTGGTCGACGAGTCGGACGAGGTCGAGAGGCGCCACAAGAACACCAAGGAAAAGATCGACGAGGAGCTCAAGCGGATGTTCCGCCCCGAGTTCCTGAACCGGGTTGACGCGGTCGTGGTCTTCAAGAGCCTGACGACGGGGCAAATCCGGCAGATCGTCGACCTGCAGCTCGCGAAGCTGGGCAAGCACCTGGTGGAGCAGCAGATCACGATCGAGGTCACCGACGCGGCCAAGGACCTGCTCGCCAAGGAGGGCTACGACCGGATCTACGGCGCCCGTCCTCTGCGGCGCGTGATCACGAGCCGTATCGAAGACCAGCTGTCGGAGAACTTGCTGCGCGGAAAGATCGCGCGCGGTGACACCGTGCAGATCGACGTCGAGGGCGAGGACGGGCTCAAGTTCACGCCGACCAAGCACCGGCACAAGGAGCCCGCGGGCACGGGAGCCGCCGCCAAGCCCTGACGCCGGTCGTCCTCCTCGCCCTTAACAGCCGGGGTTGGTGATTCGTCCTGTCCGGACTATGTTGGTCGCGGCAGGTTCGGTTGTGCTCGGGGGAGGGGAGGGCCCCGCCAGGGGTGGGGGGTTTTTGAGGGGCGGTCCGGCTATTCCTTGAGCCACTTCTCGAGGCCGCTCGAGAGGTGCGCGGGGGTGGTCTGCGTCTTGATCAGGTAGTCCAGCGCGCCCAGCTGCAGGCCGCGATCGATGAGCTGTCTCTCGCTGTAGTTCGACAGGATGACCACGGGCAGGCGCTCTGTCCGCGAGTCTTTTCGCAGCGCCTCCAGGACCCCAAACCCGTCCAGCTTCGGCAGCCTGATGTCGAGAAAGATGATGTCGGGCAGGTCGCGGCGCGCGTACTCCAACGCCTTCTCGCCGTCGGACGCCACCTCGACGTCGTAGCCGTCCAGCTCGAGCTTCAGCTTGTACATCTGGGCGACCGACGGGTCATCCTCCACGAACAGGACGCGCACGCGGTCACGCCCAGTGCGTAGTTCATCGGCCAATTCAAATCCCCCAATGAGGGTACGCCGGGGGAACAATCGCCCGCACGCCACGCCACAATGGAGGTCACGTGAGCGCCCCCGCACCACTTCGGCTGCGCCCGCTGGAAATCGGCGACGTCCTCGATGAGACGTTTCGCATGTATCGCCGGCATTTCTTTCTCTTCGCGGGCATCTCAGTGGTGCTGGCGATCCCCGCCGCCGCGCTTTCCGGCTACAGCACCTTCGCCCTTTTCGGCGGTTTTCTGCAGGCCCTCAACGCCGGCCAGAATCCGGACACGAACAGCGTGATGTCCTCGCTCGCCTTGCTCGGCGCCGGGTATCTGCTCAACTTCTTCCTCTCGCCATTCACGTACGGCGCCGTCATCTACGCCGCTTGCGAATCGGCGCTGGGGCGGCCGGTGACGATCTGGGGCGCCATCCGAGGTGTGCTGAGTCGGTACTTCGCGATCCTCGGCTACGTGTTCCTGCTCGACCTGATGGTCGTGCTCTTCTGCCTCTTCCCGCTCTGGATATGGATTGCCGTGGGTTGGGTCGGCGTCCTACCGGTGATCTTCATCGAGAAGTCGGGACTGGTCGCCGCGATGGGTCGCAGCTGGCGGCTTGTCGAGGGGCGATGGTGGCGGACCTTCCTCATCCTGTTCCTGATCTTCCTGCTCAGCTCGTTCGTGAGCCAGGCCCTCGCCGCGTTCTTGATCATCGCTCAACAAGTCGTGGGGATAATCGCCTCCAACTACCTCGTGCTGGCCGTGTCCCAATCCTTCGCGGTGATCGTCGCGGCGCTCGTCAACCCGGTCGTGCAGATCGCGGTCGTGCTCATCTACTTCGACCTTCGAGTCCGGCGAGAAGCGATCGATCTCTTCCAGCTTGCGCAACGCGTCTCGACACAACCTGCGTGAGGCGCACACCGCACATCGTCGTCACTGCGCTGACGGTGGCCGTTTTGGCGGTCGGCCTTCACGTGCTGTCGACCTCGGCCGCCGACGGCCAGACGTCATCGGCCTACAAGCAGGCGGTTGAAGACACGCTCGCCATCGTTACCGGCGCGCAGCCTGGCGACATCGGCGCCGCCAGGAGGGCGGTGGCCGTGCTTCAGGCCGGCACCGGCCAGACGCAGCCAGAGATTCTCCAGGACCTGCAGACGCGACCGCCCGATTTCACGGACGCAAGGTCACGGCTGCAGTCGCTCCTCGACGCGCTGGGCCAGCCCGCGACGACGGCAGACCCCCAGCAAGCGCAGCAACAGCTTCACCAGGTCCTGTCGATGCACCGCTACGACGCTCTTCACCAACCCCCGACCCTCCTCGACCGCATCGGCCAGTGGATCCAGGACCGGATCAATGACATCCTCCGACTCCTGTTCGGGGGTTCAGGCAAGGCGTTGGGCGGGATCCCTTCGCTGTACTACTACCTCATCGGCGTCGTCCTGGTCGTCGCCGCCGCCGTAGTCATCTTTCTCTCCAGCCGCGGCCGCCTCGCCGCGGAGGCCGGCACGCGTGCATCTGGCGGCCGGCGCGCGCCGGCCGATTATTTCGCTGAGGCCGATCGCCTCGCGAGCGCCGGCGATCGGGTCGGCGCGATCCGCGCGTTGTGCGCGGGCGTCGCCGCCACTCTCACCGGCGAGCAGTCATGGACCGGCAGCCCGCTCACCGTTCGCGAGATCTTCCAGCACGCGAGCGACCCCGCCCGCCTGCGGCCGCTCCTGCTTCCGTTCGAGGCCGCCGTGTATGGCGGCAGAGACGTAGACGCCATGACCTACGAGCGAGCCGACCTTGCGGCCGCCCCTTTCAAGAAGCCCGCGGCGGAGGCGGAGGCTGCGGCATGAGGAACCTGCGCGGCTGGATCCTGGCGTTCGTGCTGGCAGTCCTGATCGCGACCGTGGCATATCTCGGCCAGCCGCGGCAGGACTCGCCCGAGCACAACTCCAATAGCGACGCCGGCAATGGCACCTCGGCGGCCCGACTCTTCGCTCAGGCGATGGGCCATCCGACCAACCAGATCGAGGGCACGTTCGCGCCGCCAGACGTAGGCGGGCTCATGTTCGTCTTCTCGCCCACCAGCCCGTACACGACCGAGGACGCCATCATGATCTCGGAGTGGGTGCGCCAGGGCGGTGTGCTCGTCTATGCGTCGGAGCAGGGCGACCCCCAGCTGGATCGCGCTTTATCGGTGAACCGGATCAACGGCATCGTTTCGAGCCAGACGGAGCACGCCAATCCCGTCCTCGACGGGGTGTCGACCGTTGCCGGCGGCACCAACGGGGCAATGCCCTTCGACGCATCGCGTGACCAGGTACCCGTCCTGCGCAGCGCGGAGGGATTTCCGCTCGGCTACATCCAGCAGCGTGGCGCCGGAACGGTGGTCATCCTCGCCGACCCCCTCGTGCTGTGCAACGGCTATCTCGACAAGGCCGACAACGGACGGGTCCTCTCCGACATCCTCGGCCTGGTGAACGCCGGCGCACCGGTCGGCTTCGACGAATACCACCACGGCTTCATCCTCACCAACCTTGCGCCGCAGGCCTGGGTGACGACCCCGTGGGGAGCGGCGATCCTGTGGTTCCTCGTGGCAGTGTTCGCCGGCCTGCTGCTGCGCGGGCGCCGATTCGGGCCGCTGATCCCCCGGCCCGCGGAGACGGCGCGAGCCGACACCGAGTGGGCGGTCGCCGTGGGCGAGCTGCTGCGCCGGGCCGGAGCTCGGGCCCTCACGCTCGGCATGCTCGCCGGCGCGAGCGAGCGAGCGGTGGCGGCTCGGACAGGCCTGCCGGCTCAGCCGCGCGACCGATTCTGGAATGCTTTGTACTCGCGGTCGCCGGAGCTGGCCGGAGAGCTGGCCGACGCGGAGCGAGACCTGTATCGCTCGGGTGACGGCGACGCCGAGCTGCTGAGTGCCGCGCAGCGACTTCACCGCATCGCATACCCGCCGGCGCCCGACCGCCGGCGTCAAACCAAAACATAGGAGGCTCGATGACCGGATCGACCGCGACGATGACCGCCCCAGATTTCTACGCCCGCTTCCGAGAGCAGCTGGTCAAGGCCGTGGTCGGTCAAGAGGAGGCGATCCGGCTGTGCGCGGTCGCGCTCGTCACCCAGGGCCACGTCCTTCTCGAAGGAGTGCCCGGCACCGGCAAGACCCTGCTCGCCAAGGCGATCGCCAGGGCGCTGACCCTGGACTACGGCCGCGTGCAGTTCACGCCCGACCTGATGCCGGCGGACATCGTCGGCACCGCGATCTACGACCTCGTCAACCGCACCTTCACCCTGCGCAAGGGCCCGATCTTCACCAACGTGCTCCTTGCCGACGAGGTCAACCGCGCTCCGGCCAAGGTGCAGTCGGCGCTGCTGGAAGCCATGGAGGAGCGGGGCGTGACACTCGAGGGCGAGCAGATGCCGCTGCCGGCTCCCTTCTTCGTCCTCGCCACCCAGAACCCTGTCGAATACGAGGGCACATACCCGCTGCCGGAGGCGCAGCAGGACCGCTTTCTCTTCAAGGTCCGCCTCGACTACCCGCTGCCCGCAGACGAGATGGAGGTGCTGAGGCGCTGGGAGTCGGGCATCGAGCTTCGGGACCCGGCCAAGGCGGGGGTCGAGCCTGTCCGCGGCGCCGCCGACGTCGAGGCGTGCCGCACGCAGGTCGCGAAGGTGGTCCTCGACGAGAAGATCAGGCGCTACATCGTCGAGCTGGCCTCGGCCACCCGGACCGCGCCGGAGATAGCGCTCGGCGCCAGCACTCGGGCGGAAGTGCTGCTCATGCTCGGGGCCCGCACGCTGGCCGCGTTCGAGGGCTCGGAGTTCGTGACCCCGGACCACGTCAAGACTTTGCTCGCGCCCGCCTTCCGGCATCGCCTCATCCTCCGGCCGGAAGCCGAGGTCGGCGGGCAGACACCAGACAGCGTCCTGGAGGCGGTGGCCGGCAGGGTCGTCCCCCCGCGCTAGGTGAATATTTTCCGAGGCCTGGCGCCCCAGCCTCGACTGCTGTGGGCGGTCGCGATCGGCGCGGCGCTGATCGCGCTCAGCGTGGTCTCACCGGCGCTGGTCGTGCTCGCGATCGCTTATCACACCGGCCTCGTGCTAATCGTGGCCCGCGACCTCGCGCTGCTTCCCGGCCGCTCCGGCTACCGCGTGCGCAGGCTCATGCCCGAGCCCTTCTCGCTGGGCGAGCGCGAGGAGGTGAGGGTGGTGATCGAGAATCCCGCCGCGGCGGGCCTGCCGGCCAGGATCGCGGACCACGCGCCGTCCGACCTCAAGCCTCAGCCGCGCGAGGTCGAGGGGACGTTCGATCGGACTGGCCGGCTGGAGCTCGCCTACTTCACGTCCTCGCCGCGCCGCGGCGCCTACCGTTTCGGGCCGGTCGACCTCCAGGTCGGCAGGCGCGACGGCTGGTGGCGGCGCCAGGTGCGGCTGCAGAACCCTCACGAGGTGGCGGTGTTCCCGAACGTCGTCGCCATCAAGCGCATCCAGCTGACGCTGAGGCGCGGGCTGCGCGCGATGTCCGGCCTGAGGAGGGCGCGGCCGCCGGGCGCTTCGACCGCGTTCGCCGGCCTGCGCGATTACGTGCGCGGCGACGACATCAGGCGGGTGAGCTGGACCGCCACTGCGCGCCGCGACCATCCGGTGGTGGTCGAGGTCGAGGCCGAGCGCGGGCAGCAGGTGATGATCGCCCTCGACTGCGGGCGTCTCATGACCGCCCCCGCCGGCGAGCTCGACAAGCTCGACCATGCCGTCAACGCCGCCTTGATGCTCGCGTGGGTCGCTCAAGCGTTCGGAGATCGAGTCGGCCTGATGACGTTCGACGATCGGGTCACGAACTTCATCAAGCCGGAACGCGGAAGCACCCAGCTTCGCCACATCACCGAGGCCCTGTATGCGATCCGGCCGGAATTCGTGGAGCCCGATTTCGGCCATGCGCTGACCCACCTGTCGCTGCGCGTCGGCAGGCGCTCGATGGTCGTCATCCTCACCGACCTCCAGGACCCGGAGGCGTCGAAAGAGCTGGTGGCGCACAGCCTTCGCCTGGCGGCGCGACACCTCGTCCTCGTGGTCGCCATGTCCGACCCGGCCGTGCTGGATGCGCGGCACGCGCCGGTCACGACGTCGTCGCGCGCCTACGAATGGGCCGCGGCCGAGGAGTTCATGGCCAGCCGGCGTGAGAGCTTCGAGCTGCTTCGCCTTGGCGGCGCGATGGGCCTCGACGTCGTCGCGGGCAACCTCAGCCCCGCGCTAGTCGAGCGCTACCTCGAGCTGAAGGAGCGGGCCCTGCTGTAGGAGGGGAGAGGGGCGACGGCGGCGGGGCGGTCCGAAGCCCGTCTTTTTGGCCGGCGCCCGGTGAAGAGCAGGTAGCTGTACAGAAGGGCGCCGGTGGTCAGGCCGATCGTCAGCTTGGCTGCGAACGGGGCATCTGACGGCGAGACGTTGCCCTCGATCGTGCCCGCGACCAGGAGCAGCGGCGCGAGGCCGAGCAGAAGGGTGAAGGCGCGCCTCGTTGCCAGGACGAGAGCATCGGCGCGCTTGTGATTGCCGGGTGAGATCAGCGCCCAGCCCATCATCAGCCCACCCGCGCCTTGCGCGATCACGATCGAAAGCTCCAGCACCCCGTGGCCGATGACGAAGTTGAACAGGCCCCCGCTCACGCCATAGGCCTGTGTCAACCCGAAAAGGCCGCCGAGGCTGATGCCGTTGGTGATGAGCACGTAGATCACGGGGAGTCCGAAGACGACTCCGAACGCAAACGCCACCATCGAGACCCAGATGTTGTTGATGGCGATCAGGCCCGCGGCCTCGACACGCACATCAGGCGGGATGTTGGTCCAGAGCTGGTGATGATGCACCCGATCGATCAGCTCGGGCGAGGCGATGCCGTATGCGGCGTCTGGGTGGGCCAGGACCACGAAGAAGCTGACGAGGGCGGGGACGAACAGCAGCGCCGCGGACGCGGCCACGTAAGGCCAGGACAGGCGATAGGTGCGCGGAAGCGTCTCGGTGTAGAAGCTGCGGATCCTTCGCCACACGTTGCCGCCGCGGCGGTAGACGACCCCATGGCCGCGGGCGACCAGCCCGTTCAGATAACGGTGCACCGGCTCGCCCGGCCAGTCCCGCTGGGCGCGAGCGAGGTCGGCCGTCGCGCGCCGGTACAGCGATGCCATGGTCACGACCTGGGCGGGCGCCAGGCTGTTCAGCCGGCCCGCGCCGGCCTGTGCGATCAGGTCCTCCAGCCGGTTCCAATCGTCCCTTCGGCGCATAACGAACTCTTCCGCCCTCATTCAGAAGCCAAAATAACCGAATGGAGCAGCCGCTCCCCGACACAGACCTCGTCGTTTCCACGCCCGAGCGGGTTTCGTTCGACTACCAGGTCGCCGGCCTGGGGACGCGCGGCATCGCCCAGATCCTCGACCTCCTTATCGTCGCCGGCCTATTGATCGCCGTGGCCTTCTTCGCATTCGCGGCCGGCGCGGCCACACAAAATGGCACGGTCGCGAACCTCGTCCTGGCCTTCGGCTTCTTCATCGTCATATTCGGCTACTTCTGGATCAGCGAGGCGCTGTTCTCGGGCCAGACGCTTGGCAAGCGTGCCTTCAGGCTGCGCGCCGTGGGCGACCGCGGCGAGCCCCTGACCTGGGTCCAGGCCGGCATCCGGAACGTGGTCAGGATCGTCGACTTCCTGCCCTACGGATATGGCGTCGGGGTGGTCGTCCTCTTCGCCAACGGCCGCGGCAAGCGGCTGGGCGACCTGGCGGCGGGAACTGTCGTCGTCAAGGATTCCGACCACATCGGTTTGTGGCAGCTGGCACGACCGCCGGTGCCCATGCCCCCGCCACCGCCGCCTCCAGGCCCACCCGCCGGCGCCACATACCAGTACCCGGCGCATCCGCCCCCGCCTCCTCCGCCGCCCGCTCCCGGCTACGCGCCGTTTGCGCCGCAGGTGACCCAGTACGCACCGGCCTCGCAGGCCGAGCTCATCCTTCGCCGCCTCGACCCCGAGCTGCGACGCTTCGTCAGCTCGTACGCCCGGCGCCGACCCCAGCTGCCGCTCGACGTGCGGGTGCAGCTTGCCAGCACAGTGCAGGCCAGCCTGCGCACGGCCCTACCGGATGTCTTCGCGCAGCATGGCCCGCTGGCCGCCCTCGACCAGCTCGCGAACCTCTCGATGCAGTAGACGCCTGAGAAACCGAGGACGCCGCTCCGGGGGTAGTCAGAGCGGCGCCCTTTTCGTTTCAGAAGCCGGGGTGGGGTCCCGGCGCTCTATCAATTACAACGGCTGAGCGGGTAAAAGGCTACGTGCCCACTTGTAAAAACACGATCATGGGCGGAGAGTTCAACACCTACATGCCCAAATCCACCGTGACCTTCATGTGCTCCGAGTGCGGCGGCGAGAGTCTCCGCTGGGCCGGCCAGTGCCCGCACTGCCAGGCGTGGAACACCCTCCAGGAGTTCCAGGTCCGTAAGGCTGCCGCAGGGCGCAGGCAGCAGCCGGCCCCAGCCAGCGCGAGCCGGCCTGTTCCGCTGAACGAGATCGAGACCGAATCGGCATCGCGCCGCCCGCTGGCGTGGGGCGAGCTGAACCGCGTCCTGGGCGGTGGCGTCGTGCCGGGCAGCGTCGTGCTGGTCGGAGGCGAGCCCGGGGTCGGCAAGTCGACGCTGCTCATGCACGTCGCCCAGCAGGTCGCGGCCGGGGATGGACGCCGGGTCCTGTACGCCTCGGGCGAGGAATCGCCCCAGCAGGTGCGCTTGCGCGCGGCGCGGCTGGGCCCGCTGTCACCCGGAATCCTGCTCATGGCCGAGAACGACCTCGACGCCATCTGCGAAGCGATACGCGCCGAGATGCCGCAGCTGGCCGTCGTCGACTCCATCCAGACCGTCATCGACGCCGGTTTCGAAGGCGGGGCCGGCAGCGTCACCCAGGTGCGGGAATCGGCGGCGCGCCTCATGCGCCTGGCGAAAGAGATCGGCGTTCCCATCTTCCTGGTCGGACACGTGACCAAAGACGGCGCGATCGCGGGTCCGAGGGTCCTCGAGCATATCGTTGACACCGTGCTGTACCTCGAGGGCGACCGGCGTCAGGAGCTCCGCATCCTGAGGGCCATGAAGAACCGGTTCGGTTCGGCGGAGGAGATCGGAGTCTTCGCCATGGGCGAGAAGGGTCTCGAGGAGGTCCCCGATCCCTCGGCGGCCCTGCTCGGCGGCGCGGCTCTCCCTTCGCCGGGCACCGCGGTCGTCGTCGTACTCGAAGGCACGCGGCCGCTGCTCATCGAGATCCAGAGCCTGGTCAACAAGCTGGACGCCAACTACCCGCCGCGCCGGATCGCAAGCGGCATGGACATCAACCGGCTGCACATGATCATCGCGGTGCTCGAGAAGCGCGCCGCGACCGCGCTCGGCAAGTCGGACATATTCGTAAACGTGGCGGGCGGCATCCGCATCACGGAGCCGGCCGCCGACCTTGGTCTTGCCCTGTCCATCTACAGCAACACGAGAGACAGGCCCCTGCCGGACGGCCTGGTCGTCATCGGGGAGCTGGGATTGGCGGGCGAGGTGCGACGCGTCGGCCAGTTGGAGCGCCGCTTGCACGAAGCGGCCCGGCATGGCCTGACGCGCGCTTTGATTCCGGCCGGCGCCAAAGGTCACTGGGGGAGGCGATCTCCGCCGCATTTCTTCCACCCATCAGGTCCGGCGCATTCATAAGGGAGGCCGAGGTATCGGTCACCTGAGGAGGTAGCTCGTGAAGCGTTCCGATACCCTCGCCCGCCGGATCGGAGTGGGGATCGGAGTCGTCGGTGGATTTTTCCTGGGTTACGCGCTCGTCCGACTGTCGGGGATCAGCCACCAGGGTTGGGTGCTCATCAGCCTGACCACGGTGGAAGGCCTGATCTTCGGCTACCTGGGCACCCCTTACGTGCTCGGCGGTTGGCGAGACTTCAACTCACGGCTCACCTCGACTCCGCTGCCAGACCTGCTCAGCGGGCTGCTGGGCATGATCGTCGGCCTCGTCATCGCGGTCCTGATCGGCGTGTTCCTGCGCGACCTCATCGCGCCGTACGGCATCGTGCTTTCATTCGTGCTCGCGGTCCTGCTCGCGCTGCTGGGCGCCTCCGTCGGCATCACGCGGAGGGCTGAGCTGACTGCGATCTTCTTCGGGGGCCAGCGGGACGATAGGAGCCACCGCCTCTCCGCCGTCCTCCTCGACACGTCGGTCATCATCGACGGCCGCATCCTCGACATCGCCAAGACGGGCTTCGTCGACATGCCGCTCGTCGTCCTCAGCTCGGTGCTTCGTGAGCTTCAACAGGTCGCCGACTCGGCGGATGCGACGCGCCGCCGGCGCGGCCGCCGCGGGCTCGACGTACTGACCGAGATGCAGAAGGATTCGTACATCAACCTGCAGGTGGTCGAGGATGACGTGACGCCCAGCACCGAGATCGACGCCCACCTCGTGCGCACCGCCAAGCGCCGGAGCTGGGGCATCATGACCAACGACTTCAACCTCAACCGCATCGCCCGGCTGGAAGGTGTTTCGGTGCTGAACCTCAACGAGCTGGCGCAGGCGATGCGGCCGGTCGCCATCCCCGGGGAGGAGATCGTGGTGATGGTGGCGCGGGAGGGCAAGGAGCCGGGCCAGGGTGTGGGCAGCCTCGACGATGGCACGATGGTCGTGGTCCAAAACGGCCGGCGGCTGATCAACCAGACCATCACGGCGGTCGTGACCTCGGTGATCCAGACTTCGGCCGGACGCATGATCTTCGCCGAGCCTTCGGGCCAGGACGGCCGCCGCAACAGCCGCCCCAAGCGCGACGAGGACAGTTAAGTTGCCAAGCGTGGGCGCGATCGTCGCCGCCGCGGGGTCGGGGTCGCGTCTCGGCCGCGGCAGCAAGGCGCTGGTCCGCCTCAACGGGCGCACGACCCTGGCGCGGGTGCTCGAGCTGTTCCTGGCAATGGACGAGGTGGACCGGATCGTCGTCGTCGGTCCTCCCAGCCGCCTCCAGAACGCGGAGCGCGAGGTGGAGTCCCTCTCGCCCCGCAAGCGCGTGTCGGTGCTGGCCGGAGGCGAGAGCCGCCAGGCCTCGGTTCGCGCGGGGCTGGCCGCTCTGGGCGAATGCAATTATGTCCTGGTGCACGACGCGGCGCGCCCGCTGGCCACCGCCACGCTGGTTCGGCGCGTGCTGGCGGCGGCGATGGAATCGGGTGCCGCATTTCCGGCCATCGCTCCGCGCGACGCGGTCAAGAGAGTCGAGGGCAACCGCCTCGTGGAAAGCCTCGACCGCTCGCGAATCGTCCTCGCGCAGACGCCGCAGGCCTTTGCGTACGAGCTCCTTGCGCGCGCCCATCGCGAAGCCGCCGACGCGGGCCTGGTCGGCGACGATGACGCGCAGCTCGTGGCCGCAACCGGGCACGAGGTCACAGTCGTGGAGGGCGAGCCCGCGAACATCAAGCTCACGACGCCCGAGGACTTCGACGTGGTGGAGGCTCTGATCAAAGAGCAGGAAGCCGCCGCCAGTTGAGGATCGGCACCGGATACGACGTACATCCCCTCAAGGCGGGTCGCACCCTGGTGATCGGCGGCGTGAGCATCGAGCACCCCACCGGCCTCGATGGCCCCTCCGACGCCGACGTCCTGACGCACGCGGTCATCGACGCGGTCCTGGGGGCGGCGGCGCTGGGCAACATCGGCGAGCACTTTCCAGCCGACGATCCGAGGTACAAGGACGCTTCGAGCCTCGACCTCCTTTCCGCGACGGCCGCCGTCGTGAAAAAGGCCGGCTACCGCGTCATCAACATCGACAGCACCGTGATCGCCGAGGAGCCGCGCCTGCAGCCGCACCTTCGCGCCATGCGAGCCAACCTCGCCCAGCGGTTGGGCCTCGTGCACGATGCGGTGAGCGTGAAGGCCACCTCGCCCGAGGGGCTTGGTGCGCTCGGCCATCGATCCGGCATCGCCGCCCAAGCGGTCGCGCTCGTCGACGGGAGCACCCTGCCCTGACGCTTCGCCTTCACAACACGATGACCGGCGTAAAGGAAGTCTTCGAGCCGCTCCAGCCGGGGCACGTCGGCATGTACACGTGCGGTCCGACCGTCTGGAACTTCGCCCACGTCGGCAACCTTCGCGCGTTCCTGTTCTACGACCTCCTGCGCAGGCAGCTCCGCGCGAGCGGGTTCGTGGTCACGCACGTCATGAACCTCACCGACATCGACGACCGCATCCTCGACCAGGCGATGCATGCCGGCAGCACGATCAGCGACTACGCCAAGCCGTACGTCGCCGCTTTTTTCGAGGACATGCAAGCGTTGCGAGCGCAGCCGGCCGAGGTCTACCCCAGGGCGACCGAGCACATCCCCGAGATGGTGGCGATGATCGCGACGCTGCTCGACCGCGGATTCGCGTATGCCGCCGAAGGCGACGTGTACTTCCGAATCGACAGCTTTCCCCGTTACGGCGCGCTGTCCCATCTCGACCGCGCCGGATTGCGTGCCGGCGCCAGAGTTGCTGCTGACAGGTACGACAAGGAGTCGGTCAGCGACTTCGCGTTGTGGAAGAAGGCGCAGCCTGGCGATGAGAATCTCGGGGCGGCGTGGGATGCACCCTTCGGCCATGGCCGTCCTGGCTGGCACATCGAATGCTCGGCGATGTCCAAGCGCTATCTCGGCGAAACGCTGGACATTCACTGTGGCGGCGTCGACCTCCTGTTTCCTCATCACGAGAACGAGATCGCGCAGTCGGAGGCCGCAAACGGCAAGCCTTTCGTGCGCGTATGGCTGCACTCGGAGTTCTTGTCAGATGCGACGGGGGAGAAGATGTCGAAGAGCGCGGGCGGGTTCACGACGCTGCGCGACCTGGTCGCGGCCGGTCATGACCCGCTCGCGGTTCGCTTCTTCCTCATCGCCAACGCGCACTACCGCCAGCGCATCCGCCTGAGCGCCGAAGCGCTGCACGCGTCCGCCGAGCAGGTGCGGCGCCTTCGCGACTTCGCCGACCGGGTTCGCCGCCTGCACCCTGCCGCCGGCGAAAACCCGGTCTTGATGGACCGGATCGCGCAGGTTCGAGCGGCCTACCGGGAGGCGCTGGACGACGACCTCAACCTGCCGCAGGGCGTCGGGCTGGTGTTCGAGCTCGTCCGCGAGGCGAACGCAGCTCTTGACGAGGGGAGCGTCGGAGAGGCGGGACGGCGCGCGTTGCTGGAGCTGATCGAGGAGGTCGATGCGCATCTCGACGTGATGGGAGGTGAAGAGCCGGGCCTGGCCGAGGAGGTCCAGAGGCTGATCGCCGAGCGCGAGGCGGCACGCAGCGCCAGGGATTTCGCGCGCGCGGACCGCATCCGCGCCGAGCTCAGGGAGAAAGGGATCGCCCTCGAGGATTCGCGCGATGGCGTGCGCTGGCGGCGCATGGCTCCGGAGAGAGCCGAATGAGCGACCGCAGGCGACGCCGAGAACGCCCTGCGCCGGTTTCCGCGCCGATCATCCACGGGAGGAACGCCGTGCTGGAGGCGGCGCGGGCGGGCCAGGTGGTGAAGGTGTTCCAGGCCGCGGGCCTCGGCCACGATCCACGGCTGGACGAGCTCGCCCGGCTCGCGCCGATCGAGGTCGTGCCGCCAGAGCGGCTCGAGGCGATCGCGGCCGGCGTTCACCAGGGCGTGGCGGCCGAGCTGAAGCCGCGGCGCGAATGGACCTTGAAAGATCTCCGCGCCACGAGCCCTACCCTGCTCGTGGCGCTCGACGGGATCATGGACCCGCAGAACCTCGGAGCCATCCTGCGCAGCGCCGAGGTGGCGGGGGCCGACGGCGCCATCATCCCCGAGCACCGCAGCGCGCCTCTTTCGCCCGCCGCGGTCAAGGCGAGCTCGGGCGCGAGCGAGCTGCTGCGAATCGCCCATGTCTCAGGCATCCCGTCCGCGATCGCCGAGGTGAAGCGGGCGGGCATCTGGTGCGCGGCCCTCGACGTCCGCGGCGACATGGCGCCGTGGGATTTCGACCTCAGGCAGCCGGTGTGCATCGTGGTCGGCAGCGAGGGCGAGGGCGTGCATCGGCTGGTCCGCGAGCGGTGCGACGTCCGCCTGCGGCTGCCCGTCGCCGGGCACGTCGCCAGCTTCAACGCGTCGGCCGCGGCGGCGGCGCTTCTCTATGAGGTGCAGCGCCAGCGCGCCGGGTCGGGGACCAGCCGCCCCTAGACTTCTGGGGTGGTCCGTCCGGGGGTGCGAGCTCGCCAATCCATCGGCCTAGGCGTCCGGGCTTCGCTGAAGCCAGCGTCGCCTCTTGCGCTCGCTCGGTCGAGCATCTACGCGATGCGCTCCGTCACGTGCTCGTCGGCTCCTTGGCTCCGGCCGCCGAGGCCGCGCCTTGTCGAGCTGACCTCCGAACGGACCACCTTATGAGCGATGCGACGGCCGAGCTCGAGCGAGCGTCGGCAGACATCCCCATCAACCGAGACGCCCGCGAGGTCCTGGAGCACGCGACGCAGCTCGCATCCAGGCGCAATGCGGCTCAAGCCGGACCCACCGACGTCCTGGAGGCGATTGTGGCCGACCGCGGGTCGTCGGCGCACCAGGCGATGCGCACGCTTGGCATCGAGCCGCAGTTCATCAACGAGCAAACCGCGAGCCCCGACGGGGCCTCGAGCCTGCCCTTGCGCCAGATCCTGGTCAACGCCAACCGCGAGGCCCAGGTCCTCGGCCACTACCAGGTGGACTCCATCCATCTGCTCCTCGCGCTGCTCTACAGCGACTCACGAGCAACGTCTGCGGCTCTGCAGAAAGCCGGCCTGACCCTCTACGACCTCAGGCGCCATCTCCAGACCGGTGCGGGGGCGAACATCCCCGTGGAGGCCGGCGTCCACTCACGGCAAGACAAGAAGCTGCGCCGAAAGCCGCTGGTGTCGCTTCGCGGCGCGCTCGGCATCAGCCCCATCTTCGCCGGCCTCGTCGCCATCACCGCGATCGCCGGCCTGGTCCTCTGGTTCGACCTCCTGCCCGGGGCGACGTCGATCGTCCTCATCGTCTTCGTCACGTCCGGATGGATCACGTCGGTGTGCCTGCACGAGTTCGGCCACGCGGTCACCGCCTACCTCGGAGGCGACCGATCGGTGAAGGCTTCCGGTTACCTGACATTGGATCCGCGGCGCTACACGAACCTGCTGATGAGCATCATCTTCCCGGTCATCTTTCTGCTGCTCGGCGGCATCGCGCTGCCCGGCGGCGCCGTGTACATCGACCATTCGGCGCTGCGCAGCCGCCTGTGGGACTCACTTGTCTCGCTGGCCGGACCCATGGTCTTCGTGGTCTGCGCGCTCGTGATCGCCATTCCGTTCCTGTGGCCGGGGAATGCCGCGTGGGTCACGGACACGAACCTGCCCTTCTTCGCCGCCCTGGCCTACCTGGGATTCATCGAGGTGGTGGGCGTGATCCTCAATCTCTTGCCGATCCCGGGACTCGACGGGTTCGGCATCCTGCGTCCGTGGCTTCCGTATTCGATCCAGGCGCTGTCGGTGCGCTACTCGCAGGTGGCGATCATCGGACTGTTCATCGTGTTGTTTTACGTCCGGCCTGCGCAAGAAGCGTTCTTCTCGAGGGCGCTCGATATCAGCCGCGATCTCGGTATACCGACGTTGCTTATCGCGGTCGGCCAGCTGATGATGCGGCACCTAGTGACCTGACGTGGACCGGCTGGTAGTCGACGGCTACAACGTCATCCACGCGTGGCCATCGCTCAAGCGTCTGCTCGGCGTTTCTCTGGAGGGCGCGCGCGACAAGCTGGTGGAGCGACTCTCCGTCTTCGGGCTGGTCACGGGCGCCGACGTCACGGTGGTGTTCGACGCCCACCACTCGAACGCGATGGCCAACGCCGAGGAGCGCGTCGAAGGGGTGCGCGTGCTGTTCACGCGCAAGGGCCACTCGGCGGACCATGCCATCGAGCTCATCGCCTACCAAGCCACCGGCTCCGGCGACAACCTCACGGTCGCCACCTCGGACCGTTTCCAGAGGGACCTCGTGCGCGGCATGGGCGGCGCGGTGATCAGCGCCCCCGAGCTCGAACGGCAGGTGATCGAGGCGGAGCAAGAGCTGGGCCGTCGCGTCAAGAGATACCAGTGAACCCCCACCAGTGATCCGCCGTACCCGCATCGTCTGCACCATCGGGCCTTCGAGCTCGTCGCCTACGATCCTGCGCACGATGGTGCAGGCGGGCATGGACGTGGCGCGTCTCAACTTCTCCCACGGCGACCACACCACCCATCGCCAGGCGGCCGAGGATGTGCGCGCCGCCGCCGAATCCGTCGGACGACCGGTCGCTTTGCTGGGCGACCTGCAGGGTCCGAAGATCCGCACAGGCCCGCTCGACGCTGCCTTCATGAGGCTGGCTCGGGGACGCCGGGTATTCCTGGTCGGGGTCGCGCGCAGCGCCGCCGACGAGATCGAGGTCAGCCATCCCGAGCTGGTGGATGCGCTGCGGGTCGGCGATCGCGTGCTCATCGACGACGGCCGCATCGAGCTCGTCGTCCGCGCCACTGCTCCAGGCCGAGCGGAATCATCAGTCGTTCGCGGAGGGCTGCTCGGCGAGCGCAAGGGGGTGAGCGTGCCCGGGCGGCCGCTGCCGCTGCCGGCGCTGACCGAGAAGGACCTCGAGGACCTGAAGTTCGCCGTCGAGCTGGGAGTCGACTACCTGGCGCTGTCCTTCGTGCGCCATCCCGAGGACCTGCTCGTCTGCCAGAAGCACCTCTCGGTGCTGGGCTGCCGGACGCCCGTCATCGCCAAGCTCGAGAAGCTCGAGGCGATCCGAAACCTGGACGGGATCCTGGAGGTCGCCGACGCGGTGATGGTGGCCCGCGGCGATCTCGGCGTGGAGCTCAAGCTCGGTGAGCTGCCGGCGGTTCAAAAAGAGGTCATCGACCGCGCCAACCGGGCCGGTGTTCCCGTGATCACGGCCACGGAGATGCTCGAGTCGATGGTCACCAGCAACCGGCCCACCCGAGCCGAGACGTCGGACGTGGCCAATGCCATCTGGGACGGCACCGACGCGGTGATGCTGTCGCAGGAGACCTCGGTAGGGGCGCACCCCGTGGAGGCGCTGCGCGCAATGGCGCGCATCTGCCTGTCGACTCAGCAGCATCCGTCGTTCGGGAGGGAGCGGCAGATCTGGCGAGAGCCGGGCGAGGTGGGGAGCGCCATCGCCCACGCCGCCGCGGCCAGCGCGGACGAGCTGCACGCGCGGGTGATCATCGCGTTCACGGAATCGGGCACGACGGCGCTGCGGTGCAGCAAGGCACGGCCCCGGGTGCCGGTGATCGCGGCGAGCCCGCATCCGGAGGTCCTGCGCAAGACTGCTCTCTATGCGGGCGTCATCCCGCTGCTGGTGAGCCCTGGCCGCGACACCGACCAGATGGTGGCCAACGCTACAGAGGCGGCCCTGCGGAGCGGGCTGGTGCGGAGTGGGGACCGGGTCGTGGTCGTGGCGGGGGTGCCGGTGGGGCGGGCGGGGCAGACCAACCTGTTGAAGGTGGAGGTGGTGTGAGCCGGCCGCGGACCGCTGAGGCTACGAGGAACGGACTGCGAAGGGGGTGTGGGGGGTAGGGCCCGGAGGCGAACGGATGGCGTCGGTGGACGATCGGCGTGAAAATTAACCTGTTGTAAACCTTGACCTGACAAACAGACGTTCGTATAATGTGAAGCATGGAAAGTGGGGCGGGGGGTTCTCTACCCGAGACCGGTCCCGAGATGGCCGAATGGCTCGCTCGTCGCCGTGTCGAGATGAATCAGGACGAGCTCGTGTTCTCTTTGTTCGCGGCCAGGTTCGCCAGGACCGACGAGTACGAGCAGCAGGGCTTCGACAGCCCGATCCAGTGGATCAAGGCCAACTGCCACATGTCGGGCGGCGCCGCCGCCGATCGGGTCTGCGTCGGCCAGCAGCTGGAGCGGTTGGGCAACAGCGCGGCGGCGGTGGGTGCCGGCGAGATCGGTTTCGCCCACGTCGCTCACATCGCGCGGACCGCAGCCAAGGTCGGCGAGAAGCTTGACGAGGCCAGGCTCCTGCGCCACGCGCGCAAGGAGAGCGTGTTCAAGTTTCACAACACCTGTCTGCATGCCCAGCACGCGGCCGACCCCAAGGGGTTCGTCGACGAGGAGAAGGAAGGTGTCGAGGCGCGCAGCCTTCACCTGTACACCGCGGACGACGGCGTAGTCCTCGTCAAAGGCCTCCTCGACAAGGTCGGAGGAGCAGCGCTGCGCACCGCGCTGGAGCCTCTGGCCAGGCGCGCAGGCAAGGACGACGACCGCGACCGCGACCGGCGGCTGGCCGACGCGCTGGTCGATCTCGCGATGCACGCGCTCGACAACGGGGTGCCGGCGCAGCGACCCCACCTGCAGGTGACGACCTCGCTCGAGACCCTTCTCGGTCTCAGCGGTGCACCGGCGGCGGAGATGGAGTTCTCGCTCCC
>WNFJ01732468.1_pt1 | contig 23762 bp, 25 predicted proteins | sample 5400461 | NCBI WGS metagenome assembly WNFJ01 (sample SAMN13153349, study PRJNA577476) | soil metagenome | isolation source: 115 cm saprolite on Douglas fir-dominated hillslope | place: USA:California | collected 2013-09-17
GTGGTCCCCGATCCCAGCAAATCGCTGGACGATGGGGCCATCGAACCGTGGACCAAGCCTCGTTATCGTGTGCTCTTCCAGGAAGCAAAAAAGTGGGCGCGTGGGCGCGGGATTCCCACGAACGTGCCGTGGCGTCAACTCACTGCCGAACAGCGCCGCCTGATTCTCGATGGCGATCCTCAAAACGACTACAAAGGGGTCAAAGGTTTTTTCACCTGGCTGGAGCGCAAGAAATACAAGCTGCATGTCCGCGTTTTCCTAAGCCGCTTCCGCGGTTATGCGACTTGCCCGGAATGTGGTGGAACTCGTTTGCGTGCCGAGGCGCGTGCCGTGCGCGTGGCCGGAAAAGCCATCACGGACGTTTGCAAGCTCACCGTTAAGGAAGCGCGCGCTTTCTTTTCCGCTCTGCAATTATCCGAAGGCCATCTGAAAATCGCCGACAGAATCCTGGAAGAAATCCGCACTCGCCTGCAATTTCTCGATGAAGTCGGTCTCGATTACCTCACTTTGGACCGCTTGACCTCCACACTCTCCGGCGGAGAATCGCAGCGCATTCAACTTGCTACGTCTCTCGGTTCGCATCTCGTTGGTGCGCTCTACGTGCTCGACGAACCTTCTATTGGCCTCCATCCGCGCGACACGCAGCGGCTCATCGACATTCTCAAGTCGCTTCGCGATCTGGGAAATACCGTGCTGGTTGTCGAGCACGATCCCGACACCATCCAAGCCGCGGACTGCGTCATCGATCTAGGGCCCGGTGCGGGCGAGCTCGGAGGCAAACTGCTTTTTGCCGGTTCTTATCCGGCCATGCTCGAAGAGCATCGATCCTTGACCGGCCGCTACCTCAGCGGCGAACTGCGGATTCACGTCCCCAACGTGCGCAACAAACCCGCGGGCAAATTTCTGCGCCTCTATGGCGCGAACCTGCACAACCTCCAGAATCTGGATCTGATGATCCCGCTCGGCATGCTCACGGTGGTCACCGGCGTCAGCGGCTCCGGCAAGTCCACACTGGTCCACGATGTGCTCTACAAAGCGCTCGCCGCCATGCGCGTCGGCGGCAGCGTCAAGGAATTCTGCGATCGCATCGAAGGCGATTCGAACGTTAGGGAAGTCGTCATCGTCGACCAATCGCCCATCGGCCGCACGCCGCGTTCGAATCCGGCCACCTATCTCAAGGCTTTCGACGCCATCCGCGACGTTTTTGCGGATACGCCGGATGCCAAACGCCGCGGCTACGCCGCCGGTCATTTTTCCTTTAACGTTCCTGGCGGCCGCTGCGAAACCTGCCAGGGAGACGGCACCGTCACCGTGGAGATGCAGTTTCTCGCGGACGTAGAGCTCATCTGCGAAGAGTGCCGCGGCACGCGCTTCAAGAGCGGCGTTTTGGAAGTCCGCTATCACGGCAAGAATATTCACGAAGTTCTGCAATTGACGGTCCGCGAAGCGCTGGCGTTTTTCGTCAATGTGCCAAAGATCATTTCCAAACTCCGCGTCTTGAACGAAATCGGCCTCGGCTATTTGCGTCTCGGTCAATCCGCGACAACGCTTTCCGGCGGAGAAGCACAGCGTCTGAAGCTCGCGGCCCATCTGAGCCGCACCGACAATGAGGAAATCCTATACATTCTCGACGAGCCCACCACCGGTTTGCATTTCGATGACATCGCGAAGCTCCTCGCCGCCTTTCGCAAGCTCCTTGAGGGAGGCGCTTCGCTCCTGGTCATCGAACATAATTTGGACGTCATCAAGTCCGCGGACTGGCTGATTGATCTGGGTCCAGAGGGCGGCGACAAGGGCGGAAAAATCGTCGCCACGGGCACTCCAGAGCAGGTGGCGCGGAATTCGCAATCGCATACCGGCCGGTTTCTCGCTCGCGTGCTGAACGGAAACGGGCAGGCCCGCCTAACGGACGGGCAGGCAAAGCGCCCTCCGAATGGAGCATCCAAACCAGCAGGGCCTTCGGCTACAATTTCCAATGGAGGCAAAATCTCTCCGGCGGAACCATGAAGCTTGTGCATCTTCGTTCGATTGCTATACAGATTCTTAGGTGTGTCCTGTGCGGCGTGTTCCTTGTGGGGGCGCCCGCCGCTGCGGACTGCGCCCTGTTCGCCGACCAACTGACTGCTAGTAGCGGACAGTCTTCTAAGCCTAAACCCGACACACAAACCAAAACTTACAAAGTCGCGAACCCGCTGAACGATTTGCTCGATGAAGCCCAGCGGGCCATCGACACTAAGAGGTTTGAAGACGCCATCGCGCCGCTCCAAAAGGTCATCGCTGACCAGCCTCAATTTGCGTACGCGCACTTCCAGCTCGCCTATGTATACACAGCTCTTAAGAAAACCAGCGACGCCCGCGTCGAGTACGAGCGCGCGATCGCCGTTGATCCCAAAATGGCAGAGGCCTATTTGAATCTTGGCATGCTGCTTCTAGACACGCAGCAAGACGCCGCCGCGGTAGCTCCTTTGCGCAAAGCCGTGGAGTTGCTTCCAGCACAAAGCCGGCCTAGATATCTGCTCGCTATGGCGCTGGACCGCTCGGGGGACCGGACCGGCGCGGCGGAATCCTTTGACGCGCTGCTGCATTTGGATCCCAACGACATCACCGCCACCGACTACCTCGGGTGGAGCGCTCTTCGCGCAGGCAAGCCTGCGGAAGCTGAAGCAAGATTCCGGCGCGCGCTGGAAGTCCAGCCAAATGGCCCGGGTGAGCGCAAGGGACTTGCGGAAAGCCTCGATGCTCAGAAAAAGCCCGAAGCCGCAGACGCCTACCGTAATTATCTCGAACTCAAGCCCGATGATTCCGAGGCGCGTTCCCGCTTCTTGCATCTTCTAATGGAGCAGAACCAAAACGACGAGGCGTTGAAGGAGCTCGATCGCTTGGATGCCGGCAAGCCGCCGTCCCTGGAGTCCTTAAAACTTCGCGCAGACATTCAGATTGGCGCCAAAAAGTGGGATGATTCGATCGCCACGCTGCAACAAGCTCTTGTTGTGGCCCCCAGCGATGCGCAGCTCCATGGCGGCTTGGGCCGCATCTTCTTGCAGAAACGTGACTTTTCTGCGGCCGAGAAAGAGCTGCGCGCGGCGCTCCATCTGGACGGCAAAAACCTCGCCTATTTCAAAGACCTGAGTTCGACGTTTTTTTTGGCAGGAAATTATCCAGCGGCGCTGGCCGCCATGGACGAGATTGCTAAAGTGGAACAACCGGGCGCGGGCGCCTGGTTTGTCCGCGCGATTTGTTACGATAAGCTGCGTCAGCTTAAGCCGGCCCTGGAGGCCTACCAGAAGTTTCTCGACCTCGATCAGGACAAGAATCCCGATCAGGTGTGGCAGGCCAAACAGCGGAGCAAGGCGTTGCAAAACATGCTGGAACGGAAAAGGTAAGCCGATGAGGGCCGGCGGGACGTCGCTGAGAACGGCGGGCGGACTGCTCGTTTTCCTCGTGATGTGGGCTTCCAGCGCGGCGCAGACTCTGGCCGATTTTCAGGCGCGCTTCGATCGCGAACCAGACTCCGTTCACAAAGTGAAACTTCTCGACAAACTTGGAGACGCCCAATTGGAGGAAGCACGCCACGCGGGTAAAGACGGCAACCATGATGCGGTGGGATTGACGCTGGAAAAATATCGCGACAATGTCCGAGCTGCTCTGGACGTGCTGAAGAAGCAGCATCCCAACGCCGAAAAACATTCCGACGGGTACCGCAAGCTGGAGTTTCAAGTGCGGAAAGGAATTCGCGAAGTCAACGAAACGTTGCTGGTAGCGCCCGAACCCTACAAGCCGCCGCTGCAGATCGTGCACCAAGATCTCAACAGCATGGAGGAAGAACTGCTTAAATTACTTTTCCCTCACCGGCCAGCGGAGCAGCCCCCGCCGGCGCCTCCAGCGGAGAAACAACCATGAAGTTCACGATATATATTCTTCTACTGACCTCGTTCCTCCCGGCCGGGCCATCGCTCGTGTACGCCAAGGCGCAACAGCAGAAGGACTATCTGTCGGCGGTCGAAGCGGACAAGATTCGCGACGCGGAAAACAATATCAACGAACGCATAAAACTGTTTCTGACCTTTGCCGACGATCGCTTGAAGAAATTTCAATATGAACTGGAGCACCCATCCTCGAATCGCCACGGCGATATGCTGAATTCGCTTTTGAATGCGTACATCGGCTGCGTGGATGATGCGGCAGACCTCATCCAACTGGGCATCGAGAAGCAAAGCAATATCCGGCAGGGCGTTGACATGATGTCATCGCGCACCAAGGAATTTTTAGTCATACTCGAAAAACTGTCCAATGAAGGCACCGAACGCGAGATCTATAAAGACAATCTAGACGATGCCATCGAAGGCACGCGCGACGCCTTGAATGAAGCGAAAAAAGCGAAAAAGAGAGTTGCGCCTCCGCCCGTACGCAGGAAGAATTAATTCTTGAGGAATCTGACCGAGCACATGAAATCACGCCGCCGCAAAACTTCTCTGGTCCCCGGAGGCGGGCCGCTGTTTCAGCGCATGTTCACGCGGCTTGGTTGCGATGGGCGGCCGCCGCGATTTCGCGTCGAGTTTTATCCTTATTCCAGCCTGGTGCTGACGATTCGGCGGCGGGAAGAAGTTGTTTTCGTCCGCTTCTCGGACCTCCTACAGCGCGCGCCGCTGGCTGTTCTGGAAGGCGCCGCCGTGCTGCTGCTTGCACGCGTGTACCGCCGAAAAGCCCCACGGGCCCTGGTCACGGCTTATCTGGAGTATGCGCGCTCCGATCGCACGCGCGGCCGTATGAACCGCATGCGCCGCGGGCGCGTTCGCCTGGACGCCACCAATCCGCGCGGTGAGCATTTCGATCTGCGCGCGCTTTTCGATGAGCTCAATGGAAAATACTTTGCGGGCCAGTTACAGCGGCCGCACATCGGATGGAGCATGCGAAGCTGGCGGCGGCAATTCGGGTGCTATGACCCTGGGCCCAATCAGATTCTTCTCAATCGCCGGATGGATCGACCGGGCATTCCGGCATGCGCCGTAGAATATGTTTTGTTTCACGAGATGCTGCACGTGAAGCATCCCACGCGCCGCTCTGGCTGCAGCCTGGTCTCCCATTCGCGGGAATTTCGCGAAGAAGAGAAACGCTTTACGGAGTTCGAACGCGCCCGCCGCGCCCTCGATCGCCTGGCCCGCTGACCTTAGCGACCGTGGAATAGCAGGCCGCTACTGTTTTTTTTCTTTTTCTACTTCCTGATAAAGTTTCTCGATTTTCTTGCGCACTTTGTCGCCGTCTTCGGCGTGCGGATAAAGGTCCAAATACCTCTGGTAGGATTTAATGGCTTGTTTCTTCAAGCCCTTTTTCTCCTGAGCTTCGGCCAAGAATCGAAACGGGATGGCATAGCCGGGCTTCGCTAACGTAGCGTCCTGAAATCGGTCGATGGCCGCGTCTAAATCGCCCTTCTTCATGTAGTAGTGGCCTACTTCCAGGTCCTTTTCCGCGCGCAGCGGGTCCCAGGTGGGCTGGTCGGGTGCGTTTTGCGTGGCAGTGTCTTTCTTTTGCTTGGCGGAAGGCTTCGATGGCGGGGCAGGGGCTGCGTCCGCTGGTTTTGACGAGGACTCTTGCTGCGGATCTTGCGCGAAGCTGTTCCCGGCTACGAAGAGCAGGAATAACGTGGAGAGAATTGAAACTCTCTTGCTCAATCTCATAGCCTTGTCCGGGGTCCTCCCTATACTCCGATTCCCTCTAGTATGATGGAAGTTGTCTGGCAATAGTAAAGTTGCGTTTGAACGCCCATGGAACCCCGCGAAAAAGCTGCCCTGCTTCCCGAAAGTCCGGGCGTCTATCTTTTCAAGGATGCCGGCGGGACGGTAGTTTATGTAGGCAAAGCGCGAAACCTGCGCAGCCGTGTGCGTTCCTATTTCCTGGAATCGCGCTGGATCGACGCGAAGACCGGTTCGCTGGCGCGGGAAATTGCCGAGCTGGAAACGATTCTGGTCGGGAACGAACGCGAAGCGCTGGCGCTCGAACACAACCTCATCAAGCAGTACCAGCCGAAATTCAACGTCGTCCTTCGCGACGACAAGACCTATCCTTATATCAAGTTCACTGCCGGAGAAAAGTATCCTCGCGTCTATTTCACCCGGCGCATCAAGAAAGACGGCTCTCTCTATTTCGGGCCGTACTTTCCTGCCAGTTTGGCGCGGCGGATTCTGCATTTTGTTCACAAGCGATTCCTCGTGCCCTCCTGCACCGTCGATCTCACGCGCAGCCATCCGCGGCCTTGTTTGCAGTACTACATCAAGCGCTGTCTTGGGCCGTGCGTGGCTGGCTTGACGACGGATGACCGTTACGCGGAAGCCGCGCGGAGGGGCGCCGGCACGATTTGATCAAAAGCCTCGAAGCACGCATGGCGGCAGCGGCGGAGAAAGAATTGTTCGAACAGGCCGCGGCTTACCGCGATTTGTTGCGCACTCTGGAGGACATCGAAGAACGCCAGCGCATCGCCGCGGCGCAGGGAGACGACACCGACGTTCTTGCTTACCACGCGGAACCTCCGCTCGTCGCCGCCGACTTGTTTCACTTGCGCGGTGGGCGCGTCGTCGATCGGCGCGAATTCTATTGGGAAGAGCTGGAAGAGTTTGATCCCGGCGAGTTCGTGCCTTCGCTTCTGAAGCAGCTTTATCTGGAAGCCGAGTATCTGCCGAAGGCGATTCACGTGTCCGCGGACTTCGACGACCGCGAGCTGCTCGAAGAAACGTTGACGGAGCGCGCGGGCCACAAAGTAGAAATCTTCACGCCGCAGCGCGGCACCAAGCGGGCATTCCTCGACCTCGTGGAAAGCAACGCCAAGCATTCCTTCGAACAGCGCTTCCGCGTTTTGAAGCCGACCTCGAAAGCGATTGGCGAGGCGCTGCAGAATGCACTCAATCTGGTCGAAGAGCCGCGGCGCATCGAGAGCTTTGATATTTCGCATATCCAGGGAACGGACACTGTCGCGTCCATGGTCGTCTGGGAAAACGGTCGCATGAAGAAATCGGACTATCGCAAGTTCATTATTCGTGGAGAGGAAGGGCGCGGCGAAGCTGGGGGCAACGGAACTTCGCTGCGTCAAAACGACGATTTTGCCAGCATGCGTGAAGCCGTTACGCGCCGCTATCGCCGCTTGCAGGAAGAAAAAAAGGAACTCCCCGGGCTAGTCCTGATCGATGGCGGAATCGGCCAGCTTCATGCTGCGGCCCAGGCGTTCGAATCGCTGCAGATCATCAATCAGCCGGTAGCGAGCATCGCGAAAAAAGAGGAAATTCTTTACGTGCTGGGCCAGGAAGACGAACCCATCGTTTTGGAGCGACACTCATCGGTGCTGCACCTCATTCAGCAGATCCGTGACGAGACGCATAGATTCGCGGTGACGTTCCATCGCCAACGCCGCGGAAAGCGGCAAACCCAAACGGCGCTGAACGAAATCCCTGGCGTGGGCGAAAAGACAGCCCAAAAATTACTGAAAGAATTTGGCAGCATCGCAAATATTCAGAGGGCTGGGCTCGAAAAACTGAGCACCGTGGTTTCGCGAAAGAGCGCCGAGAAAATTCTGAGCCAACTCAATGATTCGAAAGCGCAGTAACCGCATTCGAACGCACATAGCGGTTAGGCCACGTTGCACGCATCTTAGTGCTATGCTACGGTTTCCATGGAGGTTGCCATGGCGGACAATGTCGGTTCGAAAGTGACTTATTTCCTGGTAGGGCTGGGGGTTGGGGCGCTCGTTGGGATTTTGTTTGCGCCGAAGTCCGGCGAAGAAACCCGCGATTTTCTTGCGAAAAAGGCCGATGAGGGCAAAGATTTCGCGCAGAAGAAAGCCCGCGAACTGCGGGAGCGCGCGGATGAATTGATCGAGCGCAGCAAGGAAGTGGCGGTGCGCAAGAAGGATTCGATTTCGGCGGCTGTGGAAGCCGGGCGCGAAGCATATCTGCGCGAGTCGAAGTCCTGAGGGATCCGCAGGGGTAGCACGGGGTTCCGTCTCGAAGTGGGGCGGCCGGGGTAGGTATGCAAATGTGGCTCGAATTTTTCAGCATCATTGCAGCGCTCGCCTTAGTTGTGCAAGTGGTGATTCTGACGCTGCTGCTGCTTCAGATGCGCCGCACGTCGGAGAACGTGAATCGGGTGCTGGGTGATTTGCATGCGCGCGTGGGGCCGATCCTGACGCGCGTGCAGATTCTCCTAGACGATACTCAGCCGAAAATCTCCAGCATGGTAAATGACGCTTCGCACATCGTGTATTTGACGCGGGGCCAGGCGCAAAAGCTGGATCGCGTGTTCACCGATGCGGCCGACCGGCTGCGCGGCCAGTTGGTGCATGTGGATCGGATTTTAGCTGGAACGCTGGAGGCCGTGGAAGACGCGGGATCGAAATTCAAGCACAGTTTCTGGCAGCCGGTGCAGAAGGCGTCGGCGCTGGTGCAGGGAATTAAAGTCGGGCTGGATCTTTTGCGGTCGCGCCGCCGTCGTCCCAATGGCGACGAGCCGCGCGAACAGCAGGAAGAAGAGCTTTTTATCTAGACAGTTCTTCTTTGTTGGTTTTTTAGTTGGAGAAGAAATTTTTGAGAACTGTTTCCTAAGCGCTCCGTAAGAATCCCTATCGCGAAATTTCACTGAAGTCAGAAAGCGACTCGTGGATTTATAGCTCTTGCTGCTCCGCTGATTGTAAATCTCCTACCTTCAAAAACAAATTGCTGACCAATCATCGTTCAGCGGATCCAGCCGCCGCCGAGGACGATTTCGCCGTCGTAGAAGACGGCCGCTTGACCTGGCGTGATGGCGCGCTGGGGGGAATCGAAAGTAATGCGCGCACGATTTGCGGCAAGAGCTTCCACCATGGCGGGCGCGGGTTCGTGCTTGTGGCGGATTTTCACGAACCCGCGAAGGGGAGCGGACGGTTTTTCGCGCGAGACCCAATTTACATCTTCAATTTCAAATGAAGAGGTCCGGAGAGCGTCGTCTTCGCCGACGACGATGCGGTTCTTCTCCGGATTAATGGAGAGAACGTAGAGAGGCTTGCCGGCGGCAAAGCCGAGGCCCTTGCGCTGGCCGATCGTAAAGTTGTGAACGCCGTTGTGGCGGCCGATCAGATCGCCGTTCTCGTTGACGATTTCGCCTTCACCATTTTGCAAAGAAATTCCGCGCTCTCGCGAGTACGCTTGGATGAATTGCACGTAATTGCCGGTGGGCACGAAACACAGTTCCATGCTTTCCGGCTTTTCCGCAACGGGCAGGTTTGAGCGGCGCGCCAGCGTGCGCACTTCTTCCTTGGTCAATTCGCCTAGCGGGAAATCGCTGCGCGAAAGCTGCTCCTGCGAAAGTCCCCATAGAAAATACGTTTGGTCCTTGCTTTCGTCGCGCGCGCGCAGCAATTCCCATCGACCGGTCGCGTGGTTCTTGCGAATTCGCGCGTAGTGACCAGTGGCGAGACGCTCGGCGCCAATCTGCCGAGCCATGCGCAAGAGCGGCTCAAACTTCACGTCAGTGTTGCAATTGGTGCAGGCGATGGGCGTGCGGCCGGCGAGATACTGGTTCACGAAAGGACGCACTACGCGCGCCTCGAATTGCTCCTCGAAGTTCACCACGTAGTGAGGAAAATTCAGGTGCTGTGCGACAGCTTTGGCGTCGTAGACGTCGTCGAGCGAGCAACAGCGATGCTGCGCGGGGCCGTCGCCTTGAAGTTCGGGGAGGCGGCGCTGATTCCAGAGCTGCATGGTGAGACCGACGACGGCATGGCCTTGCTGTTGCAAAAGCGCGGCGACGGCGGAGGAATCGACGCCACCAGACATGGCCACGGCAACGAGGCCGCGCTGAGTTTCCGCGCGCTCGGGGAGAGCGTCGAATTGGGTAGCTGCGTTCATGCTCTTCTATTGTACCGGGGAAGGTCTCGATTTGGTTGAGCGGCGATGGGCGCAGCAAGCTGCGCCACTACAAAGGCTCGAGAAACGCGAGGCGCGAGCAACGTCATGAGTGGGCAGTGGCCTCCTTGCGATATGTGGGGGAGAGCTCGCGAAGTTGGGCGACAGCAGCGGGGACGACGGAAAGAGCGAAGTCGATGTCCGCGGAGGTAGTGTGACGGCCGAGGCTGAAACGCAGGCTGGCGCGTGCTTCCTCTGGGGGCAAACCAATGGCGGTGAGTACGTGAGATGGCTCGACGGCGCCGGAGGAGCAGGCCGCTCCGGTCGAACAGGCAAGACCCTTCAAGTCTAAGGCAATCAGGAGCGCCTCGCCTTCGACGCCGGGAAAGACAAGGTTGGTGGTGTTGGGGGTGCGCGGAGCCTCTCCGCCGTTCACACGTGCTTGGGGAACGCGTTGCACGAGACCGTGCTGCAACTTATCGCGAAAAAATGAAACGCGCTGAGCGTCCGCCGCGAGAGACTTGCGAGAAATTTCTGCGGCCTTGCCGAGGCCTACGATGCCTGCGACGTTTTCCGTGCCAGGGCGGAAACCGCGCTGGTGATGTCCACCATAGAGAAGTTGCCGCAGACGTGTTCCGCCGCGGACGTACAGGGCGCCGATTCCCTTTGGCGCGTACAATTTGTGGCCGGAAAGGGAGAGGAGATCAACTCCCAGTGCGTTGACGTCAATCGGGATCTTACCGGCGGATTGCACGGAATCCGTGTGGAAATAGATGTCGGCTTCGGCGGCGATGCGGCCGATTTCTTCAAGCGATTGCACGGTACCGAGTTCGTTGTTGGCGTGCATGATGGTGATGAGCACGGTTTCCGGCCGGATGGCGCGGCGAAGATCCTCGATGTCAATTTGTCCTTGGCGATCGGTCGGAAGATAAGTTACGCGCACGCCCTCTTTTTCGAGCGATTGGCAAGCGTTGAGGACGGCTTCATGTTCGATAGCGGTGGTAACCACATGCTTTTCGCGGCTGCTTGAGGCTTGCACGATGCCGAAGATGGCGTGATTGTCAGATTCGGTGCCGCCACTGGTGAAGACGATTTCCTGGGGTCGCGCGCCGATCAGGGCGGCGACTTGCTCGCGTGCTGTTTCCACCGCGCCGCGGGAACGTTGACCGGGTGTGTGGATGGAAGCAGCATTGCCAAATTCCTTGGAGAAATAGGGCAGCATGGCGTCGAGCACTTCCGGCTCGACCGGTGTCGTGGCGTTGAAATCGAGGTAGACGCGATTCATTGGGCTATCCACAGGATACTACCAGCAGGCCTGAGTTACTTGCACGAGGTTGGGGACAGAACATCGCCTCAGGACCGGAATCACCATCACCGGCTCGCCTGAGAGCCAAGGGAGGGGCAAGGCCTGTCAGGCGATTTCTAGTTAACCATAACGGGGCACCCCCCCGCCTTTTTTAATAAAGTGTTGATTTTAAAGGACTTTAAGTTGTTTTAGAATCAACACTTGCGTAAGTGTTGATTCTAAAGGGAGTTAGAGCCGCGTTTTTTGAGCATTTTGCAAATGTTGATTCTAAATGAGTTAGCGGGGGACGGTTGGTCAGCAACGCCGATTGCCATTCCTCGCGCTGGTTGGGCTGCCTCTAAAAAAGAAAAGCGGGAGCAAGCTCCCGCACTCCAAATGCAGTTTGTTACAGGGCTAAGTATACCAGGAAATAGGGGAAAGTCAAGAAGAATCCTGCGTTGCGAAGGCAGGTTACTTGACGGATGGGGACAGACGGAAACTTCCTCTTTTCTGAAAGCACGATCATTGTGAAGAATAGCCGACAAGTATCAGAAAACTTCCCGTCTGTCCCCCGGTCTGAGCATGGCTGTCTGTCCTGAAAATTAACCGGCGCGACGGCCAAAAGTAACTATTACGGAGGGAATTACATGGAGAAGACCATTAAATGCATTGAGTGCCAAGAAGAGTTTGAAGTAGTTGGGTCACCCGAAGAGTCGAAAGCAACACGAGACGTACCTATCAGTGTTAAATGCATGGAATGTAATGCCGTTAACGTTGTAGCATGGCCGGAAGGATTGTGGCACTTCGTGAGAAAAGCCGACGGACAGCCGAAGACCAGCCAGGGAAGCGCCTTGTTTTAAGTGAGCCCACCGGATTTTGGGCGTGGGCCTGGTGCGGAAGCAATAGCTACTTTTTGCGAGTTGGATGACGCCAGATTCGTGCTTTTTTGAACCAATCGAGACAATCGGCACTTTTCTGTTGCTGATTGTCAAATTGGCTTTGTTCTGAATGCGCGGTTGGATGCAAGAGGGGCCGAGGAATGCATCAAAAGCTGCCTTGGGATTTGATTGGCCTTCTTGCTCTTACTTTCTCTTTGATTGCGTGCGGCACAGAGAAACGTAACGAAGGCCTCGCCGAATTGCAACGGGTTCAATCCGCAGTTCACGAAATGAGCGTCGTCGTAACGGTTGGAGCAAATCAGCCAGAGTTTTCCCGGCGTTTAACAGACGTCCTGCTGAAGGTAGGCGACATTCAACAAAGCGAGCAGCAGTGCACAGCAAAATTTCGTAAGAACGAGCGTCAAAACGTTGAAGACATATATCTGCACCTTGTTCACGCTCTCGACGCATATAACCAGTCGAAGGATTTTTTCGGTGATGTGCATAAGGAACAGCTGGACCCATTTGACGGTGACTACCTGTTTGGACAGAAGCGGTATGACGCTCTCCAGGAGTCATTTCCGGGCCTACAAAAACTCGAAGTAGCAGTCAATTATCCCGAGGACCTCGGAGGCACGAAATACTGGAAAGGGGATATGTTGCAGGCGCTGTGGAAGTACGCGGGAAACGAGGAACAAGAGACCAGGGGATTAATTGGCCGACTCCCCCAGAAATAAGAGCGCAGACACTCTGAAAGTCATCAGCGAAATAAGGTGGACGGATGGGGACAGACGGAAAAGTTCCCCGATTCTGACTCGGTCCTTGCTACTCACGAATGCGGATGCGGTTGACTTCGACGACCAGCAACTTCCCGCGATAGTGCTCCATCGAGGGCTGGAGCCTTAGGTACCCTGTGAGTCTTACCAGCAAGTGATTAAGAACCTCGGCATGGTTGCGCATTTGAAGGGCGACGATGCCCTTGTAGTTCTTCGGCGGGTAGGTCACGATATCTGCGAAATCGCCGTTCATGGACAGCAAAATCGCGTCTATTTCCAGAGCCTTGGCGATAACAATCGAATCCGGCGACTCCACCGGCAAAACATCCTTCAGACGCACAACCTCATGGGTTGCATCTCGAAGAGTTCGAACGATTGTGTTGGAGACGCAGTGGTCGGCCAAGAACCGCAAGGCCATCAGATGACGGCCTCAAATTCAGCCAGTTCACGAGCGTAGTCCAGGCACGCAGCAATTTGCTCACTGGTGAGGTCGGGAAATTCAGCCAAAATGTCCGCGGAAGTCTTGCCGGCGGCCAAGTAACCCAACACAAGGCCCACGGGAATGCGGGTTCCCTTGATCCGCGGCTTTCCACGAAGGATTTCCGGATCGCTCACGATGTGCTGTTTCCATTCCACGGGCATGCCTCGATACTATCGCCTTTTGTGGGCGTTGGCAAAAGATGCCGCGCTAACGCGGACGTGATTGGGAATGAATTGTGGAAAAGGCACTGCGTGTTAGGGGCTATTGGTCTTGCTTTTTGGGGCGCCAGTGGACGAGGTTGCTGGTGTAGAGGGCGATGCAGAGGAGGTTGGCGGGGACGAAACCGAATTGAGCGGTGCGGATGCCGATGACGCAGACGACGGCGCTGTTGATTCCGGCGACGACCCAGCCCTGCCAGAGTCTCTTGCCAATGAGCACGGTGGCGAGCACGGACAGGACGCAGGACAGATAATCGAGACGAATCATATTCAGCAAGTTCAGCATATTGAGCGAGCAGACCCGAGCACGAGACTGGTGGAAAGCTCTGCCACCACTGCCGTGGTTCTGCGACTTTCTTTTGCTGGCTGGCCAGGCCGATGGCTCCGACGGCCGTAACTGTCACATCGCAAATCAACGCATCGTAATGGGCGCGCCGTAATGATCGGGACTCTTAGAGGGACGCGCGCACGACGCATGCGCGAACAATCACCCAGTGCCACAAAGGAAGGAGCAATTCCACGGCCATTCGTGGGGAGGCGTGGGGCGAGGATTCCTTCCTGGAGTGGTTGTAAGTCTTTGGTTGCTTGGGGATTAGGGTGATGATAGCGAGAGGTCGAAGAGACGGGACAGAATGCTCCCGCCAATATTGGTCACTCTGAGACAAACTGTGTCACGTTGACACACTTCCGAGAGAAGATGGGATAGGAGCCTCACGCTTCCCGACAGCGTCGGAATAAATTCCGGGGTGAGCTTCAGCGGGGAACGGAACGGCGTCAGGGCAAAAGAGCGCCAAAGCATTACATGGTCAAGACAACGCGAAACTCGGCTTTGCCACTCATCATTCGCGCGTAGGCTTCGGAGGCTTTCTCCAGGGGAAATTTTTCGATCATGGGGCGGACGCTGGCCATTTCGGCGAAGCGCAGGGTGTCTTCGGAATCCGTGGGAATGCCGCCGGGCCAGCCCTGGACTCTCCTTCGCCCCATGATAAGTTGAATTGGCGAAGCTTCAATCGGGCCCTGTCCCGCGCCGACAACCAGCAGCGTTCCGTTCAAGCTGAGACCGCCGACCAGGTCGGACATGGATTTTGAATCCGTGGCAGTGGCCAGGATCACGCGGGCGCCACCGAGTTTCTGGAGTTCTTCAGCGGCATTGGTGGCTTTGCTGTCAATGTAGACGTGCGCGCCGAGTTTCTTTGCAAGAGCAGCTTTCTGAGAACCGCGGCCGACGGCGGCGACCTTGTAGCCAAACTTATTTGCGAACTGAATTCCGAGATGACCGAGGCCGCCGATGCCTTGGACGGCAACGAGGTCTGAAGGCAATGCGCCGCTGTGGCGCAGAGCGTTGAAGGTGGTGACTCCCGCGCAAAGGAGCGGAGCGGCTTCCGCGGGGTCGAGGCTGTCCGGCATCGCGGCGAGCGCTTCCACGGGAGCGAGCATGTATTCCTGATAGCCGCCATCGAAGCTGATTCCGGAAATTTTCAGGTTGCGGCAATTGGCGAGATCCCCGCGGCGGCACGGGAGGCAAGTGCCGTCCTGGCCGCCGTGCCAGCCGACGCCGACACGCTGGCCTTTTTTCCAGCCGGTGACGCCGGAACCAACGTCGTCGATCACGCCGGCGACTTCGTGCCCGGGGGCGCGGGGATATTGAATACCGGGCCAGTATCCTTCTTTTACGAGGCTGTCGCTGTGGCAGATGCCACAGGCTTGCACGCGAATGCGGACGTGGCCGGCGGGAGGCTGAGGGATGTCGCGCTCTTGAATTTCAAAATCGGCGCCAGGCTTGGTTACGACGGCGACCTTCATCTTTGGCATAAGGCTTTCCTTGTGGACGGTTCGCATCCTTTTGGATGGCACCTCTTGGATGCTCTGCTGCGACGTCTCGTTATGCCCGGAAGGCCAACGAAAAGAAAGATCGTGTTACAGTTTCCGCTCCGAGGCTCAAGGCTGGTTGACGCAATGGCGAGAACAGGCCCTTCGCTTTACTCAGGGTGAACTAAAGCCTGTGCCACTGGGAGGGATTGTGGCGTATCAGGATTTGCGGGAGTTTGTGGAGAAATTGGAGAAGGAAGGGGAACTGAAGCGGATTGGCGCGGAAGTGGACCCCGTCCTGGAAATCGCGGAAGTGGTGCAACGGATCAGCCGCGAGACACGACGAGAAGCAACACCTCAGGGGCTAAAGCCCCGTTCCGGCCATGGATCAAATGTCGGAGCTGAAGCTCCGACCCACAATTCCAGCGCTTTGGGGCCGGCGCTGCTGTTCGAAAAGCCGAAGGGATCCAGATTTCCGGTGCTGATCAATGCGTTTGGAAGCGTGCGGCGGATGGCGCTGGCGTTTGAGGTGGATGAACTGGAGGAAGTCGCGGAGCGGATCCAGGGATTCTTGAAAATGGAGACGCCCCAGGGGTTCTTCGACAAGATCAAGATGCTGCCGAAGCTGGCGGAACTTGGGTCGTTTTTCCCGAAGCGAGTGGATCAGGGAGATTGCAAGGAAGTGATACAGAAGGGAAGCGACGTCAACCTTTTTGACTTCCCCATTTTGAAATGCTGGCCGCAGGATGGCGGACGATTCATTACGTTTCCGCTGGTGTTTACGAGGAATCCGGAAACAGGGAAGCGAAACGTGGGAATGTACCGGATGCAGGTTTACGACGAGCGCACCACGGGGATGCATTGGCAGACGCAGAAGCATGGAGCAGAACATTTTCGGCGAGCGAAGGCAAAAAACCCGGAAGGCAGAATTCCAGTGAGCGTGGCGATTGGGGCCGATCCGGCGACGGCGCTGGCGGGGATGTTGCCGATACCACCCGACATGGACGAAATGATGTTCGCCGGATTTCTGAGGCGCGAACCAGTGGAAATGATCGCGTGCGAGACGAACGACCTGGAGGTGCCGGCGAGCGCAGAGATCGTGCTGGAAGGCTACGTCAACCTGAGCGAGATGCGTACGGAGGGCCCCTTTGGGGACCACACGGGATTTTACTCGCTGGAAGGAGAGTACCGGTGTTTCATGTGGAGTGCGTCACGCGCCGCAAAGAGCCGATTTATTTGACGACGGTTGTGGGGCCGCCACCGCAGGAAGATTTCTACATGGGATACGCGGTTGAGCGGGTGTTCCTGCCGGTGATGAAGATGCAGTATCCGGAAATTGTGGATGTGGCGATGCCCGCGGAGGGAATTTTTCACAACTTGATGATCGTGGCCATTCGAAAGTCCTATCCAGGGCATGCACGGAAAATCATGAACGCAATTTGGTCGCTGGGGCAAGCGATGTTTACGAAAGTGATCGTGGTGGTAGACCACGACGTGAATATCCACAATTATGGCGAAGTGGTTTGGAAGACACTGTGTGCGCTGGATCCCCAACGCGACGTGCAGTTTGTATTGGGCCCGGTGGACACACTGGATCATGCGGCACGGATGCAGGATTTCGGCTCGAAGATGGGGATCGACGCGACGCGCAAGTGGCCTTCGGAAGGTTTTACGAGGCCGTGGCCGGATGAGATTCTGATGGAACGAAGAAGCGCGTGGACGCGATGTGGAAGTCGCTGGAGATTGATAAGGACTGAAGCAACCAGCAATGGAGCGCGGCGGCGGGGCGGGGCGCGAAATATTTGTGACGCGAAGCCATCGTTGGAAGAGATTGCATCGGCGGGGATTGAATGGTCAGGTGTGCCTGCCCCGAGAATCGTAAGTGGATACAAAGAATAACCGTCCTTGCGGACAGGTGATTAATGCGCAAAACCACAACAGCTTGTGGTGTGGCGCGGTGGTCCGCACAAGATAAGAGGGCACTTGCCGCCAATAACCGGCAACTGCCTGGAACTACCCGTATTATTAGGACAACAGTCCTATAGATTCCCTTGACGCTCGGAGTGCTAGGATGTCATAAAGCTTTCACGGGCTGCATCCCCGAGAGTCCGCAGCGCAGACGGGGGAGCGGCGGACGGTCGTGATTTTGGGTGTGTGCCAAAGCCGGGGTGGCGTTACTCGTGAGCGAATCGCGCGAAGTAATGAATGTACGGCAAGCGTCGGATACCCTGTACCGTTACATCACCGAAGGCGAAATACCTGCGTTCAAACTAGGCAACCGGTGGAAACTGCGTAAAACGATCCTGGACCGCTGGATGGAACGCAAGATGACGCAAGCGACGGCGAGGCGCCGGTAGTCTGGCGCAGGAAACAGGCACGCAGGCAAGAAAAGGGGCCGCGACATGTTGGGACTGGGAAAAAAGAGCAGGCAACTCGTGGGACTGGACATCGGCTCCAGTTCGATCAAAGCCGTGGAGTTGAAATCGACGAAGGCGGGCTACGAGCTCGTGAGCTTCGGGATGGAATCGCTGGCGCCGGACACGGTGGTAGACGGGGCCATCATGGACGCGCCGCAAGTGGCGAATGCCATCAGCAAGATTTTTGACGCGCAACGTGTGAAAACGAAGAACGTGGCGACATCGGTTTCGGGGCACTCGGTGATCGTTAAGCGCGTACCGCTCCCATTGATGACCGAGGACGAACTTTACGACCGCATTCCGTCGGAAGCCAGCCAGCATATTCCCTTCGACATCGCAGACGTGAACCTGAGCTATCAACTGCTGGAGTCCATGGACGCGCAGATGGACGTATTGCTGGTGGCGGTGAAGAAGGACAAGATTCTGAACCACACCAACGTTCTGGCGCAGGCGGGCAAGACGCCGGTAGTCGTGGATATCGACGCTTTCGGACTGCAGAACTGTTTCGAAGTCAACTACGAGCCGGATGCGGGGCAGACGGTGGCGCTGCTGAACATCGGCGCCAGCGTCATGAACATTAATATTGTACGCGGCGGCGTGCCGTTGTTCACGCGCGACGTCAGCGTGGGCGGCAACCAGTACACCGATGCGCTGCAGAAGGAACTGGACTTGAGTTTTGAAGATGCGGAGCGTTTGAAGAGAGGCGATACACTGCCCAGCGTCACCGACGAACAGAAACAACAGATTCTGCGCAGCGTTTCCGACATTCTGACGCTGGAAATTCAAAAGACGTTTGACTTCTTCCGGGCGACCGCCAGCGGCGAGAATATTCAGCGCATCGTGGTGGCAGGCGGTACGGCGCGCGTCCCAGGCCTGGTGGACCTTCTGCGGGAAGAATTTGCGATGCCGGTGGAAGAATTGAACCCATTTCGGAAGGTGCTGATCAATCCCGGCCGGCACAGTGATGACCAAATCCGCGAGATGGCGCCGCGGCTGGCCATTGCCGTAGGTCTGGCGCTGAGGAGCTTTGACTAGCCATGATCCGCATAAACCTGCTTGGACAAATTCGACCGAAAGCCGCACGGCGTCCGGTGGACACGGGAGCAGCGATGCCGGTGGTCTTCGTTGGCGGAGGGCTGGTTCTCGGCGCCCTGGTTCTGGGATTTTTCTACTACACCTGGCAGACACAGCTCAACACGCTAAATGCCGACATCAAGAAACTGACGGCACAAAAGACGGATCTAGAGCAGACCAAGCAGCAAGTGGAAGCTTTTGAGAAGCAAAAGGTAGTTTTGCAGCAGCGGGTAGCGACGATTGAGCAGTTGCAGCGCGATCGCACAGGAGGGCAGGAGTTGCTCGACATGGTGGCCAACACTGTATCGCGCACCGAAAACCTGTGGCTCACGGAGATGGTCCGAAAGGGCAACGTGCTATCGATGGAAGGATCTTCGGCTTCTGTCAACTCAGTGGCAAACTTTATTACCGCGCTGAAACGGTCCGGCTACTTCCAGAAGGTCGAAATCAAGGAAGCAAAGCAGGACGAGAAGAACACCGCCATACAGGCCTTCTTGTTCCAGATATCCGCTGAAATCACTCCGCCACCCGCGGCGCAGACACGGCCGGCCAATGCGCCGGCTCCCGCTGCGGCTGCGAAGGCGCCGGCGAAGAAAGGATAAGGGGGCGCCATGGCCAATCCGTTCAGAGATATGTCGGTGATCATGCAGGCCCTGGTGGCTGCGGCGGTTGCGGTGGTGCTGGTTCTGGTGGGAGTTTACGTACCGGGTTCTCCGATCGCACGGGAACGTGACGAGGTTGACAGCGCCGTGCAGGCGCGCGCCAAGCTGAACCAGGAAGTCACGCAACTCCAGGTTTACAAGCAGCGCTATGGAGAATTGAAGCAGCAGATGGACGCACTTTCCAAGCAGCTCGACACACTGAAGACCATCGTGCCCGAAGAGAAGGAAACCGACGAGTTTATCCGCTTGTTGCAAGGAGCGGCCAGCGCATCGGGCGTGCAGCTTAGGCGGTTGACTTCGCAGGCCATCGTGCCCAAGGAATATCACTACGAAATGCCGTTTGAAGTGCAGGCGGATGGACCGTACTTCAATGTCCTGGATTTCTTCGGGAGGTTGAGCCGCTTGTCGCGCATTATCAATGTTGGCGACCTGGTGTTTGATGATCCGGATAAGTCGAGAGGCGCGAAATATGTGGTGCGCCCCGGCACAACAGTTTCTGGAATTTTCACGGCAACAACATACTTTACCAAGCCTGCCGACGCTGGTGTGCCTCTCGCAACTGGGGCCAAACCAGCAGCCGGTGCGGCTGGGAAACCCTGAGCGGGAATGAGCGAACTATGCGTTCAGCGATAACTCTCGGACTAGGGATTTGGATGGCCGCAGCGGCGCCAGGTTTGCGCGCGCAGGTGAGCCCCTCGACGCCCAACAGTGTGAAGTCCGCACTGGGCGCTGGCGTGCCCGCGCAGCAAGCGGCCAAGCCAGCAGCGTCGCCGACAGCGCCCAAGCCCTCGCCACAAACCGCCAAGCCGGCGGGAAAACCCGTAGGGAAGACTGTGGGGAAGAAGAAGGTAGGTAAGCCGACTGCAAAATCTGCGATCAAAGCGGTCGAAAAGCCCGGCACTCCCGGGGGCAAACCAGCGGCTGCGGAAAGCGAAGTGAAACAGGCCCGCAGAGATCCCTTTGAATCGTTGATTGGGCGGAATAACAAGACTCAATTGAATCTGCCTCCGGGCAAATTGGGCCTTCAGGTAAGCACGTTGCGCCTTGACGGCATCGTGCGCGCACCGACAGGGATGATCGCGGTGGTTTCGAATCCGCAAGCTCGGACGTATTTCCTTCGCGAAGGCGACCGTCTTTACGATGGAAGCGTGGAAAAGATTTCGATGGAGGGCGTTTCCTTCCATGAAGAGGGCAAAGATGCCTTCGGAAAACCGGTGGAACGCCAAGTGAATAAACGAATTTACTCCAGTCCAGGAGAACAGCAATGAAGACGAATTGGCCGGCCTTTCGGCATGGCTACCTGATGCTTGCGAGCATAGCGCTGGCGATGAGCCCAGTGCATGCTCAGACGCAGGGGCCCACTGGCGCAATGGCGACCGCAGCGGTCATCTCTAGCGTCGCCATTACACAAGCGCCGCAACGCGCGGCCGTACGCGTGGAAGGCGAGGGACGTCTCGAGGTGCACGCTGCCCGGATGCAAAACCCAGATCGCCTCGTGCTGGATTTCGCGGGCGCGCGGCTGGCCGTGCAGAAGACGGTCATCCCGGGCGTGGCCGCTCCTGTGCGCGGAGTACGCATCGGGCAATACCGGCCTGACGTTGCGCGCGTGGTGGTTGATCTTACAGCGGCGACACCTTACCAGCTTTCACGAGAGGGAGAGGCGGTCGTCATCTCGTTCGAGGTCCCGGCAGCGGCTCCTGTTGATTCCGGGTCGAGGATGAGAACCGTGACTTCCGAACAGAACGAAGAAACGCAACCAGAATTCCATTACGATGCAGCAGCGCCGCGCCTGGTGGCAGGCCATTCTTCCAAGGATTTGCGGATTACAGCTCCTCGCTTTGCGTTGCCAAGCGAACTGACCCAGCCCTCAGTCATTCTGGCATCGTACAGCGGAAAGAAGGAGCCCGTCCGCCCGGATTCCACGACGCAACAGGTTGCTGCCCAGCAAGCGGTGCAGCAGGCAAATACGGCGGCCACGACGATGGCCGCAACATCCGCATCGCAGACTCCCGCGGCGGCAACGCCTGCCGGAAAATACACCGGTGAGCCCATCTCCGTGAATTTGAAAGACGTTGACCTGAAAGATTTCTTCCGCCTGATCCATGAAATCAGCGGACTGAACGTGGTGCTGGATCCCGCCGTCAAGGGCACCCTGACGATCGTTCTTGATGAAGTGCCCTGGGATCAGGCGCTTGACATCGTGATGCAGAACAACAGCTTGGAGAAACAGCTAAACGGCAATGTTTTGCGGATCGCGACTCGCGCCACAATGAAGAGTGAAGCCGAGCAGCAGCGCGACTTGGAAAAGGCCCAGGCCGAAGCCATACCTCCAGTAACTACGACCCGCGTGCTCAGCTACGCCAAAGCGTCTACGATGGCGGCCACGCTGAAAAAGTTCCTCAGTTCGCGCGGCGATATTCTGTTCGATGACCGTTCGAACCAGATCATCATTCGAGACATTCCGGCCATCTTTCCGGTGATTGATAACCTGATCCGCCAGCTGGACCGCAAGTCGCAGCAGGTGGAAATAGAAGCGCGCGTGGTTTCGGCGTCGCGCTCCTTTGCATTGGATATCGGCACACAACTAGGGTTTGCGGGACAAACCTCGAGCGGGCGGTCCTGGTTAAGCGGAGATTCAGCGGTCGGCACAAGCAACGTCTCGACTACTCCGCCGCCCCTGGTCACGACAGCGGGAACCAGCAACCTTCCGCTGAACACCAACCTCGCGGCGGGTGCCCCGACAAGCGGACTTTTCCTCGGGCACCGTTCGCCGAACTTTGCGGTGGACTTCTTCATCACCGCCGCAGAGGCCAAGGGCGTCGGCAAATTGCTATCGAAGCCCAAGATCACCACGCAGAACAACGAGAAGGCTACCGTCAAGCAGGGAACCAAGATCCCGATTCAGACGACCATCAACAACACGATTTCGGTGCAGTATATCGACGCGGTGCTGAGGCTTGAGGTGACACCGCAGATCACTGCCGAAGGCACGGTGTTCATGGACGTGCTCGTAGAAAACACGCAGATCGACGCTGGTATTCCCCGCGTGCAGGGAATTCCGGCACTCGACACGGAATCAACAGAGACCAAGGTGACTGTGGCTGATGGCGGTACCGTGGTTATCGGTGGCATCATCATCTCCACGCAACGCGTGGACATCACGCAGGTGCCTCTCGTCGGCAGCTTGCCGCTGATCGGGCACCTCTTCAAGCGCACCAACACCAGCACACAGTCGCAGGAACTGCTGTTCTTCCTGACGCCGAGGATTCTCCCAGGGTAATTCAGGAAGTACACTTTCAAATGAGGTTCGAAGCGAGGAGACTATGGTCTCCTCGTTTCATTTTATGAACACTCCATTTCACCAGCGCCGACAGTCGTTGAACGCAAATCTCCTCGATGCAAAACTCGACGCGTTGCTCATAACTAGCCGCGCTAACTGGTATTACCTCACAGGGTTTACGGGGGAGTCCGGCGCCCTGGTGGTGTCGAGGAAGGCCACAAGCCTGATTACCGATGGACGATTTAGGGTGCAGGCCCGTGCTGAGACATCTGGGGTCCGTCTCGTTCCTCAGAAAGGCTCTCTGGTTGAATCTGTGGGGATATTTTTGAAAAGATCGCCGTTCAGGAGGATGGGGTTCGATCCTTCGCAGGTTACCGTGCGGCAGCTTGAGATCTTGAAGAAAGCAACCGGAGGACGGGTGCGTTGGATCCCAGCGGTGGGCATGGCCGAGACGCTCCGGATGTGCAAAGATGCGGCAGAACTCACGCAAATGCGGCGAGCGGCTCTCCTGGCGGACGAGGTGGTACAACAGGCGATTGGTTTGTTGAAGCCCGGAATTCGGGAATTTGAAGTGGGGGCGGAGATAGAGTACCAAATGAGAACGAAAGGAGCGTCAGGGCCGGCCTTCGAGACCATCGTCGCTTTTGGAAAAAGAGCCGCCCTTCCACACGCCCGCCCCACGGCCAAACGACTGAGGAAAAATGAGTTGGTCGTGCTGGACCTGGGTGTTATACTCGGCCACTATTGCAGCGACATTACCCGCACTGTGTACGTGGGGCGGGCCCCTAAACGCATCCGGATGTGGTACCAGGCGGTCTTAGAGGCCCAGAGGGCGGCGGTAACCGCTGCGAAGTCGGGTGCAACCTGCGGGGACGTAGATGGTGCGGCGAGGCAAGTCCTTGCGCGGTACCGCCTCGACGATCTCTTTGTTCACAGCACGGGTCATGGGCTGGGGCTTGAAGTGCACGAAGACCCCAGGGTGGCGCGCGGGCAGAAGAAACGCCTGGAGCCCGGGAACG
>WNFJ01735066.1_pt1 | contig 23758 bp, 19 predicted proteins | sample 5400461 | NCBI WGS metagenome assembly WNFJ01 (sample SAMN13153349, study PRJNA577476) | soil metagenome | isolation source: 115 cm saprolite on Douglas fir-dominated hillslope | place: USA:California | collected 2013-09-17
GACGGGAATCCCAATCGATCACAGATTCGAGAATCACAAAAACAGCTATAAATCAGCTTGGGTCGTCAGGAAATACGGCGTGCGACTGATGCCAGAGCTTTACGAACATTTGAACCCCATGCCGTTTGAAGCAGCGGTCCAGATGGAACTCGAATTGGCTGAAGATTTGAGAGCCGCCGGGTATACGGTTACAGGCGGACACTGATAACGAGTAGCGTCTTGTCCGTCAAAGAACAAGCAACTAACCTGAAACGGTGAATGGCCTTATTTAGATATTTTTCGCCAGAAGGCGCGCTTTGTGTGCTGGAGACGGGTGAGCTGATGGTCACACCGCCGAAATATCTCAACGATCCGTTTGAATGTCGTCCCGTGATTAAATGCAAAGATTCTCGCGGATTTGCACGCCGCAAGATCGATGAAATCATGACTCCCGAGTTCTTCGAGAGCCATAAGAGCGTCCTTCCGGTCCGCGCATTCGAGGAATATCAGGGCGTTTTACAGAGGTGGGATGCTGTGCTTTCGGAACTAGCCGTAATAGGGGTTGCTGAGACGGATTCGCACCTTCAAACCGTGGCGCAAGGCATAATAAGTGAGGCTTGGGGCGTCATCTGCTTTGCGGCAGACGATCTTGATCAGAAGATGTGGGCTCATTATGCATCATCTCATCAGGGCTTGGTGATTGAGTTCCGGGAGAGTCATCTGCTTTTTTCCGGGCCATCATTTTTTCCAATCCAGTATTCGGACGAGCCCGTCGTTCTCGATGCCTCAAGTCCAATTGCACGAGATGACATCGAGTTAGTTCTGAGCCGCAAGCGCTCACAGTGGAGTTCTGAAATGGAGTCGCGACTCCTCGTGGAACTTGCAGTGGCGACAGCTCGCGATCCTGGGCAGGGACTTCGTTATTTCATTCCAATCGGGCCGGAGATAATCGTTTCGGTCACACTAGGTTTACGCGCGAACGAGCAGACTCGGCGCAGGGTTATCGAACTTCTTCGCGCGCCACAATTCGCACATGTTAAAGTTTTCAAGATACGCCTGAACACAGAGACACAGACATTCGAGCGGGAACCTTTGTAGCCATTTCAAAAGCTTGGCGGAGATCGCGCCAGGTTCTTTGCTCTTTGTCCACTTCTTTGTACACCGACGGAATTTTTTGAGCGTGCTTGGGAATATTTGGGAAACCCCCACTCGACCATTTTACCTATGAAAGAGCACTCAAGAGCAAATGAGAGAAAGTCAGCGCAATCGATCGATTCTCATTGCGAACGAGACGCTCTACCAGCTGAGCTATACCCCCATCGGCAAATTGAGATTAGCACGGCCGGCTGATTTTTCATCCAATGAAACCAGATTTGCATTGTCCGGATCAGACCGTTGTAGCCACGGCGCTATGCGCCGTCCTCACCTTTCGCGGTTTCGAGTTCAGACGCCCCACAGCGGCGTAGCTACAGCGTTAATCACACGGATCATAATACGAGCGACGCGAAAGAACGATTGCAGCGGACGCTTTCGCGTTTAAGGTGCGCTCTCCAATTCTTAGCATGCTCCAGACGATTCTTGTTCAGGCTCAAAGCGCGCCGCCTCAAGCAGTCCCCGGCGGCGGTATCGGCTCGTTTTTTGTGCCGCTGATTTTCATTTTCGTCATCATGTATTTTGTGATGATCAGGCCGCAGAAAAAACGGCAGCAACAGCAACAGAATTTAATTGCGAGTTTAAAAACTGGCGACCGGGTGGTGACCAACGCCGGGATTCACGGTCTGATTTCGAACGTAAAAGAGAACACCGTGCTTGTGAAGGTGGCCGACAACGTAAAGATCGAGATGGAGAAATCGGCCATTACAAATGTGCTAAAGGAGAGTTAAAATCATTAAATCGGAATGACTCCCGCGCTTACATTTTTTGTCGGGCTCGCCATGCTGGTACTGTTCGGGTGGTACTTCGCCTCCGATCAAGGTCCGCGGAAACGATTGCTGGCCACCACGCTAATGGTGTTGCTTGTGGTCTTCAGCATCGCTGCGATCTGGCCACCGCAAAAAAAGATCGCACTCGGTCTCGATATTCAAGGCGGCACCTCCTTCCTGATTCGGCTTGTGCCTGGCGACAAGCCGATCACGAAAGGCATGCTTGACCAGGCAGTGGAAGTCATTCGCAAACGCGTGGATTACTTTGGCGGAGGCGAACCGATCATCAGCCCGGTCGGCAGTGATCGGATTCTGGTCCAGATTCCCGGGCTGGACACCGCGAAGATTCAGGAAGCGCGGGACCAACTCTCGCGCGTGGCGAAACTCGAGTTCCGCCTGGTCTATGCAGATAATGGCCAGCGATTGCGCGAGATCGACGAAGGAAAGCAAGTCATTCCCCCAGAATACCGGATTGAAACTAATAAACACCAGGGTGAGGACGGAAAAACGATCGAAGAACGGTTGCTCGTAAAAAAGAAGGCCGACCTATCTGGCGATCGCGTTTCCGGCGCTGGCGCTTCCTACGAAAAAGATGGCTGGGTAGTTCATTTGCGGTTTGATCCCGAGGGTGCCAAGAAGTTCGGCGACATCACTGCCGCGCATGTTCATCATCGCTTTGCGATTGTGCTTGATGGGGTCATCCAATCTGCGCCCGTTATTCAGGATGCAATTTACGGTGGGGACGCGCAAATCACCGGGAGATTTACTGAGGAAGAAGCACGCGGGCTGGCGAGCGTCCTTGAGAACCCGCTGCAAACACCCGTAAGCATAGAAGAAGAGCGGAGTGTCTCGCCGACTCTCGGGCTCGATTCGATCCGGGCGAGCATTCTCGCCGGCTTGCTAGGACTGGTCATCACGCTCGTGTGCGTAGCTATCTACTATAAAATTCCTGGTCTCATCGCAGACGTAGCTCTGATCGTAAACCTCATTCTGCTGATCGGCGCGCTGACGATGTTTCATTTCGTCCTCACATTGCCTGGCATTGCAGGCATCATTTTGACAATTGGTCTTTCAGTGGACGCGAACGTGCTCATTTACGAGCGGTTGCGCGAAGAAATGGCGCTCGGAAAATCGCTCAAGGTCGCCCTTAACACGGCCTACGAGAAAGCGTTTAGCTCGATTTTCGACGCCAATGTAACGACGCTGATTACGGCGGCGATTCTGTTTTGGAAGGCGAGCGGTCCGGTGAAAGGCTTCGCCATCTCACTGTCGCTCGGCATCCTGGCGTCGTTGTTCACGGCTCTGATTGTGGGCAGGAACTGCCTCGGCTGGCTTGTCGATACAGGACGGGTGAAGCGGATCTCGATGCTGCATTTGATTTCCGCGCAAAATATCAATTTCCTCGGCAAGGGCTTTATCGCCTGCATGTGCTCGCTCGCACTGCTCCTCGCCGGGGCGACCGCCTTTTATCTCCGCGGTGAAAGAAATTTTGGCGTGGATTTTCGCGGCGGCGACCTAATTACGTTAAGCGCGCCCGGGAAAATCGATATCGGGCAGGTTCGCCACGCGCTGCAGCCAATCGGACTTGCGGACGCGTCAATCCAGGAATCGACGCAAGGCGGCAAGAGTTACATCACCATCCGCACGCCATTGAACACCAGCGACAAGGTGGAAAAGCAAATCATGCAGACCCTCCCAAGCGCCGGATTTCATGTGGAAGGTTCCGAACGAGTGGGCGCGCTCGTTGGCGGTGAGCTGGCAAAGAGTTCGTTGATCGCACTCGGCCTCGGCATCCTCGGCATTTTGATTTTCGTAACGTTCCGTTTTGAACTTTCGTTTGCCGTAGGAGCGATTGTCGCGCTGTTGCACGACGTGCTAATGACGGTTGGCGTGTTCGCGCTGCTTGGTCGCGAGCTGACTCTCACAATGGTCGGCGCAGTGCTGACTATCGCCGGTTATTCTATTAACGACACGATCGTCGTGTACGACCGGATACGTGAAGGCCTGGCGAGCGGGCGGCGTGGAACGATCGAGGAGATAATGAACTCCAGCATCAACCAAACGCTCAGCCGCACCATCCTTACAAGCACAGTCACGCTTATCCCAATCCTCTGTCTGTTTTTCTTTGGTGGTGCGGTGTTGCGCGATTTTTCTCTCGCGATCATCATTGGCGTCGTTGTCGGCACGTACTCCTCGATCTTTATCGCGTCGCCGATCGTTCTCTGGTGGACGCGCGCCAGAGGCGGCAGAGAGTCGGCGTTGCGCCGCGAGATCACCGAAAAAACAGCGACCGCAGCCAATCCTCTTGCCCAACGCTAAAAACATTACTGGCGTAATGATCGGTCAATCCGAAGCACTTACGTTGTGCAGAGAGCTGTGTTCTACGTGGTCTCCAAATGACGACGGCTCCGTGTGAACCGATTAAGCTTGGACCTCACGGCGAATTTTCCCTAGGTGGCGCGTCCTTCGTCATTGATATCTCGGAAGGACGGCATCGTCGTCCCTCCGATTCCGAGGCATTTACGATTGTAAAGAATGAACCCTACATTCAGATTTATCAGTCGCTCGCTGCGGAGTTTTCGCCCCGGTCAATCCTTGAACTGGGGATCTTCCAAGGAGGGAGTTACGTGCTATTGGACAAGCTGTTCGGACCCCGACGAATGTCCGCTGTGGAACTCAGTCCACAGCCTGTGGCTCCTCTGATGCGCTACATCGACGCGACTCAGAACCGGTTTGTTCATTTTTCTACATCGCAGAGTGACCGCGAAGTCCTGGAGCGAATCGTTCGGGACGAGCTCGCGAACGAGCTCGACTTAGTCGTGGACGATGCATCTCACTCCTATGAGCAAACTAAAGCATCCTTCGAAATTCTCTTTCCATCACTGCGCCCCAACGGCATTTACTTAATAGAGGATTGGAGCTGGGCGCACGACCTTGGTTATCAATCGCCGGACGGCCCTCGCGGCAATCGTACGGCTCTTTCCAACCTCCTTTTCGAGCACATTATGTTGATGGGTTCCACATCTTTGATCGCAGAGATTCGCGTTTGGAAGCCTCTCTATTTAATCCGCAAGGGCGCCGCTCATGAACGACCCATTGAGGCAATTATGAACGAGGCGAGCACCTCTATCTTTGATCAGATCCTCAGCCGAGGAAAGAAATGGGAATGGATTTGAGCTTAAGCTAGCGTTTACCGGAACCTACCTATGGGGCTGGGCTCGGCTTGGCCAGCGCCAAAAGATCGCTCGCGGCTCGTATCCGTGCGCATTTTTCGGTAGATTTGACGAGATCGAGCGCTCCGAGTAGGCTCGGGCTCGCCAGTTTAAGAGTTTATTCCCAAATTCGGAGAGTGATTATCGATGCCAGAAGTGATTGTTCGTAAAGGTGAACCTGTAGATCGCGCATTGAAGCGGCTGAAAAACAAGCTGGATGCCGAGGGTATTCTCGAGGAGGTCCGTCGTTTGCGCGCCTTCGAGACGCCTTCGCAAAAGCATCGCCGGAAGGCGAAAGCCAACGCCAAGCGCGGTAAAATGAGGTTTCGGTTTAATCCCAGTTAAACAGTTAGAGACTTGAAGAGTTAAACGAGTAACCTTACGCTGCGGTTCTCGTTCTCACTGATCAACGGTTTAACCCTTCAAGTTTTTGACTTCTCAGCAAACAGCTCCCTGATGGCGCCCACAAGACCGTCGATATCGTGGCGGCGCGCCTCGACATCGACTGCGAGCCCCTGATCGCGGATAGTTTGTGACGTGATCGGCCCGATGCTCGCGATTTTCATTCCCTTCGGCCAGGGTAGGCCGAGCGCGACAAAGTTTTCTACGGTTGAAGAACTCGTGAACGTGATCAAGTCGGCTCCGTCCTGCGCTAGTTGGCGTCGCGCGCCGGGAGTGTCTCGCGTCTCGGGCACCGTTCGGTACGCGAACGCTTCGTCCACGATTGCTCCCATGGCCGAAAGTTCCTTGGGAAGCGTATCCCGCGCCTTTTCCGCGCGAACTAAGAGAATCCGCAAATTTTCGATGCTTCCCTGCTTTTTGAATTCACGCGATACCGCTTCCGCTACGAATTCTTCCGGCTGAAGATCAACGTGCAGGTGAAAGTCTTTCACGCGTTGCGCCGTGGCTGGTCCGATCGCAGCAATCCGCACGGCGCCGATCGCACGAGCATCATCGTACAGCTTAAAGAAAATATCGAAGAATGCTTCGACGCCATTTGCGCTCGTGAACACAATCCACTCATACATATGCGCGTCCTGCACCAGCTCCGCGAATTCGCGTAGATTGCTTGGCGGCTCGATTCGAATCGTCGGCAGTTCGATCACGTGAGCGCCCAACGCACGCAGTTTGTTGCTCAACACGCTCGCTTGCTTACGTGTTCGCGTAACGACAATTCTTTTCCCTAGGAGCGGCCGCTTTTCGTACCAATTCAGAGCATCACGCAACCCGACAACTTCTCCAAACACAGCCACCGCTGGCGCTTTGAAATCGTTGGCTATCGCTTTTTGAGCGATATCTGAAAGAGTGCCTGTGAGGGTTTCCTGTTGTCCGGTCGTTGCCGAGCGAACGAGCGCGACCGGCAAATCGCCGCTGACGCCGTGCTTCAGCATTTCGTTCGTAATGGATCCGAGACGTTCCACGCCCATCAGCATGACCTGCGTTCCACCGAGCTTTGCGAGGGCCGCATAATCGATTGCACTTTCTGCCTTCGCGGGATCTTCGTGGCCTGTAAAAAATGTGACGTGCGAATTATGTGCCCGATGCGTCATTGGAATACCCGCATAGGCCGGCCCGGCGATGGCCGAAGTGATCCCAGGCACAATTTCAAATAGGATTCCCGCATCGGCGATTGCCTGCGCTTCTTCCGCTCCTCGACCGAATACGAACGGGTCCCCGCCCTTTAATCGGACGACCTGCTTTCCTTCGCGTGCTTTGTCGATCAGGATAGCGTTGATTTGCTGCTGGCTCAGCTGCGATCCGCCAGCCTCCTTGCCAGCGTAAACAATTTCTGCATCGTCTCGCGCCCAACTGAGCATCTCCGGATTTGCCAGATGATCGTACACGATCACATCCGCAGTCTCGATGCATTCCTTTGCGCGCAATGTCACCAAGCCAAGGTCGCCCGGGCCAGCGCCAACGAGATAAACTCTCCCACTCTTACTGATGTTCATGCTTACGTTCCAAGCCGTAGTCTTGCACGGAGGCTGGTGCTCCTAATCGATGTAATAGCTCCGCCGCGAGGCGGTCCCGATCGTCGGGCTTGCCTTCCACCTCACCTTGACGCGGCGCCACCGCGCTTTGCAGGAAAACTTGCGCGCGCATTTTCATCTTGCCGTCCTCTATGTTCGCAAGAGCGCCCCCCGGGCAATTGCAATCACCCTGCAAACCACGTAGAAACCCTCGCTCCGCCTGTAAACAAAGCAACGTTCCGCGATCGTTTATGGCATCGACAGCTCCCTTTGTGCTTTGATCGTCGGTCCGAACTTGAACGGCAATGATTCCCTGACCGCCTGCCGGCAAAAAGATTTCGCAGGGAAGGCTCTCAAGAAAAAATGGCTGACCTTCAAAACTGATTTCGTTACAGGCGTGAAACAGTCCCAGGCGTTCAAGGCCTGCGCGAGCTAACACGATCGCGTCCCACTCGTTTTCGGCTAGTTTTCGCAGCCGGGTTGGCACGTTGCCGCGAAGATTGATGATGTCGAGGTCCGTGCGTTTCCACAGCAGCTGATGTCTTCTTCGCACGCTCCCGGTCGCGACTACCGCACCGTGGGGAAGTGAATTCAGACCACCCGGATGTTTAGAAACCAGCACATCGTCCATTGGCGCGCGGGGAAGGACTGCTGCGATTTCGACACCGAGCCTTGTTTCACTTGGCAGGTCCTTCGCACTATGAACTGCAATATCCACCTCTCGGTCAATGAGGGCTCGCTCGATTTCTGTTCGTCCTGAGCGAGGATCGACAACTCTGACTTTGTCGCCTCGTGTCGAGATAATCTTCGTCTCGATTGTGACGTCCGGATGTGCACCTCGAATCGCTTCTTCGACCAACCGCGTCTGCGCGCGCGCGAGTTCGCTGCCGCGTGTTCCCAGGACAATCTTTCCAACCACGTGCGAATGTAGCCCGCGATAGTTTCTAGAGGAAGCTGACAGCTTTCCTACAGCTCAGATGCGCGCAGCGAATTTTTGCCGAGCGAGGCATGCTCAACGGTCTGCGGCGCGGGATGCAATCCTCGAGAAATTGAATCGACAAAATCCGTGACATGTTCGGCGATGATCACCTCTGCGGCTGCGACCTGCTGGCGTCTCAGAGCAAGCGATTGCTCCGCGACAGATTGCAGCGAATCAATATCGTAAAGATAAACGCCCTCCATATCATTTACGCCGGGATCGACGTCCCGGGGCACGGCGATGTCGATGATGAAAAGCGGACGATCCAAGCGCTCGCGCAGCATCGGCGCAAGTTTCTCCGGTGTTAGCAACGGCGTTTCCGATGCTGTCGATGTGATGAGAATATCGATCTCGCGGCATTGAGCCGGCCATTCGTGGAACGCAACGAAACCGCCGCCTACCGTCTGCGCCAGCTCGACTGCGCGATCCGTCGAACGATTGCTTACGCGAAGATCGCTGACGCCACGCGAGATGAGCGCGCGCGCCGTGCGCTCGCTGGTTTCACCTGCGCCGAGGACGAGCACCTTGCAACAGCTTAGTTTGCCAAAGATTCTTTGAGCTAGATCGACAGCGACCGAGCCGACCGACACCGCGCCGCGTGCAATATCCGTGTGCGTGCGCACTTGTTTCGCGACGCGAAAAGCGCGCTGGAACAAACGATGCAAATAGGGACCGACTGCGCCGGATGTTCTGGCCGATTCGTATGCTTTCTTTGCCTGCCCCAGTATCTCGCTCTCGCCGACAACCATCGAGTCTAGCGCGGAGGCGACCCGGAAAAGGTGCTGCACGCACCTTTCGGCCTCGTACCGATAAAATGGAGGCGCGTAGTCATGAGGATCGGTATCGATTTTCCGCAAGAGGCAACGCGCAATTTCATCGGTGGAAATGCGGCTCTTCGAAACAGCGTAAACCTCTACGCGATTGCACGTGCTCAGCAGCAACGCTTCGGTGCAACCGGCTTCGCGCACGATCGATTCAGCCGTTGCGCCTCTCGCGAACTGCTCGCGCGTGGCCACGTTCACTGTGTGATGGCTCAAACCGATGCAGAAAAGATTCATGGTAGCGAATGCATCTGCGCGGTGAACGTGATTCCCCAGAGAAGCGTCAACGCGGCGCTAAAGCCGATGATGCATAGCGCAGCCACGCGTTTTGGTGCGAGCCAACGAAGATGGCGGCCTTGCAAAATCGCCGCGTAAAGCAGCCAGACTCCAAGAGCGGCCCCGACTTGTACGCGCGGCAATGGATGGCCGGTAAAAAAACCACTCACAATTCCCAGCGTGTAAAGCGCAAACCCCCACCAAAGCAGACGGGTGATGGCAGCGAACAGATCAGTCAGCGGCGGCAAATGATAAAAAATCGAATGCAGGTGATGTGTTTTGAGCTGGCGTTCCTGCACCAGATACATCACGCCTGCGATGCAAGCTAACGCGAACGCGCCATAAGCCACGAGAGAAATGGATGCATGAAATTCTAGCCAGGGATTTGACGGCACCCTGACCGGGTGACGAATGTCGATCGGCGCAAGCAGGGCGAAACCCTGTAATAAAACCACCAGCGGCGCGGTAAAGGCGCCCATGAGCGAGAGCCGATAAGCCGGCCCAACCAGGATGTAGATCGCAGCTACCGACCACGCAAGAAAGATAAAAACCTCAAATAAATTCGTGAGCGGACAGCGCCCCAGCTCGTGCCCGCGCATCGACAAGAACGCCGTCTGAAAAATGAATCCCAAAGCGACGGCAAAAAAATTGAATCGCATCGGCCGAAACACTCCGGCACGCAGCTCAATAGCCGTGTGCACAACCGCCGCGAGAAAACAGACCGTTGAAACGACAAGAAGATACCGATCCACTGGAAATCCAGTTTAGATTGACTTACCTGCTTCGTAAATCTCCCTTTCCCTGCAGAAGTTTGTAGGCCGACACAACTCAAGAGATATGCGTCACTGTAATCGTCGAATTGCGATGTCCGCAGGAATGCTCTTTCACTGGGTTGTCACCCATTGCGTCGCTGGTGACGCGGTTTTCTCAAGGGATGGCGAGCGAATATACGCGTTGGCGGATATTGACATGCGACCGGCAGTTCAAGAGATCGAGCTTGGTAAAAAAACAATTCGAACCATCGCACTGACACAATTAGCAGATAGCGATTGGCTGCGAGGGATTACATGTTCAGACGGGGACAGAATTTTCTGCACTACGAAGGGAAGCCTGTGGTCATTCGATCCGAAGTCCGAGAGTTTGACAAAAATCCGTGACGCGTTGCCGGGAGCCAGTTTTTGGCGAATTGCCTTTGATCCAAAGAGCCATCGAACGTTTGTGACCACTGATGATCCAGAGAATCCTCTATTCACGTTTCGAAACGAAAAGGAATGGATTCCCGTGCGGATGCGACGTCACCCCTATCCGTCGTGCCTGGTGTTTACTGTAAGTGGAGAGTTATTCTTTGCCGCATACGGTGATCTGTGGCACGGCCAAATCCAAACGGACACATTTGATGAAAAGGAGCAGTTTTCGGTGGCGGCGTACCGATGCGCTCCGCTCGCTACGCTGGAAACTGAAAACGCTACTCCATCTGAAATTGGCGTGGCTGATATCGGGGTCAGTCGCGAAGTAGCCTACGTCCAATTGTCGCGTATGGGTGGTTCGGGAGATGGATGGTTCGCTCGGTTACAAAGACCGATCATTAAGGGTACGAGCGACCATGAATTGGATCTGCTTTACAAACCGAAAGAACGTCTCCCCGTGTACCAAAAATCGCTAAGCTCACTTGAGATTCTTGGAGAAGGCTCTCGTGCAGGTGAGATAGCTGTTTCGCCTGACGAGTTGCGAGTTCACTACATAATGCATGGGAAGCATTGGCTCGTAACAAATGGCAAGACAGAAGAACTGCATTTGACAAAAAAATAACTCCCTCATTCGAATGCATACCTCGCGGAAAGATTTTCAGCATCAAACGCGTACTTCCTGCTCTGGTGCTTATTCGTGCCGATGAGTGCCGATATTATCGAGAAATTGCGCGCTGCTGTGCGCGATGTACCCGATTTTCCAAAGAAGGGGATCGTGTTTAAGGACATCACGCCCGTATTGAACGATCCGGTGTTGTTCCGTGCGTCGATTGATCTCTTTCTTGAGCGGTGTCGCGACATGAAGATCGACAAAATTGTCGGGATTGATGCGCGCGGGTTTCTTTTTGGATCAGCGGTTGCGTATGAACTTGGCGTCGGTTTTGTTCCGATTCGCAAACGCGGCAAGCTTCCCTACAGGACAGAGAGCGCAAAGTACTCGCTCGAGTACGGCGAAGCTGAAATGGAGATGCATATCGATGGTATAAGAGCGGATGAGCGGGTTGTACTGTTGGATGATTTGCTCGCGACCGGCGGGACTTCTGCTGCCGCGGCTGTCCTCATCCGCAACGCCCGGGGGCATCTGCTCGAAGCACAGTTTCTCATCGAGTTAGAATTCCTGCATGGGCGGAAGCGACTTGAGCCAACGCCGGTCACGTCATTTCTAAAATATTGAGTTTTGCAGGGCAGACTTAAGCGCGCGTGCTGCGTCAACCACACGATCTGCGGTTGGTGCGGGACAGGATTTTGGCATTTGAAATTTCAACTTTAGATTCCGCCTGCAACCGAAGCTCGCGATGACAATGTCCCGACATTTGGAACAAGTTTTGGCTCACGCCGAGAGTCGCCTTGCCGTGACTGGGACCAAACGCCCGACAGAGGTTCTCTCACTTTACAAAAAGTTTCTCAAGGTTGAAGAGCATCGCTTGCGCCTGAACCACCAGGCCGGCGGCGGTGGCCGCGAAATTTGCGCGCGGCGGGCTGAATTAGTCGATGTTTTGTTACGATATGTTTTCGGCGGCGCTGCCGCTACTACGCGCGGAAATGGTGAACCCAGAGTTCCGCTAGCGTTGATCGCTCTTGGCGGATATGGCCGCGGCGAGCTTAATCCATTCAGCGATATCGACGTGATGCTTTTGCATCACCAACGCGCGGCAAAGATCTCGCCAGGCTTGGAGGAGATGGTGAATGAGGTTCTCTATCTGCTGTGGGACAGCGGCTTCAAGGTTGGACACTCGACGCGTTCCATTAAGGAAGCGATTGCCCAGGCCAATCGCGACATGCGCACCAAGACCGCGATGCTGGAGTCGCGGTTTCTCGCCGGCGACGGCGAGCTGGCACGGGAATTTCGTGACCAATTTCGTTCAAAATGCGTTGTGGGGCACGAGCGGGAATATGTCGAAATGCGCATGCGAGATCAGGTCGCCCGGCACAACAAGTTCGGCGACAGCGTCTATCTACAGGAGCCGAGCTTGAAGAGCGGATGTGGCGGACTGCGCGATTATCAAAATCTGCTTTGGATGACCTACTTCAAAGAGGGTTCGCTGAGCACCAACCAGCTCGTGGGTAAAGACTGGTTGAGCGAAAGCGATCAGCGACGGATCGAGAGAGCCTACGATTTCCTCCTGCGCTTGCGCACAGATTTGCATTACGCCACCGGGCGCGCCACCGACATACTGCACATCAACCTGCAGGAACAAATCGCAAGACGGCTCAATTATTCTCCTCGAAATGGACAGCTCCGCGGTGAGACGCTCATGCGGGACTACTACGAGCACGCGCGAAATATCTTTCGAGTAACGGAACGCATCACAGAACAATTTGTGAGCGGATATGTCACGAGCAAGACACGCGCTCTTTTTAGTTTTCTTCCTTTAATCCGAGCGGACAAAACTCCCATCGGCGACTCTTTCTTTGTGCGGAACAAACAATTACACGCAGCGCGGCGTGATGTTTTTCGCAAAGAGCCCGAGAAGATGATGCAGGCATTTCAGCTTGCACAGGAGCGCGATTTGGATCTTAGCCCGGAACTGGCGGATTTGCTGAGCAGAAGCCTCCGGCACGTCACCCGTACATATCAATATGCACGCGGCCCACGGGAGATCTTCAAATTGATTCTGTCACAAAAAGGCCGAGTAGGGCGCATCCTGCGAATGATGCATCGAGTCGATTTTATCGGCCGTTACATTCCCGAATTCGGCCAGCTTACCTGTCTCGTGCAACATGAGTTTCTACATCGTTATACAGCCGACGAGCACACATTAGTGTGTATCGACCAGCTCGACGCCCTTGCGAAGACGAATGATCCGAAATTGATTGCTTATCGAAATATTCTTGAGCAACTCGACGACCCGCTGGTTCTCTATCTTGCACTTCTTTTGCACGACAGCGGCAAAGCCGTTGGCGCCAGGCCACATTCTGAAGGAAGCGCGCTCTTCGCCCAGCGCGTAGCTGCCCGTTTGCAGTTATCATCCGAACAGCGCAAGTCGCTCATCCTGCTGGTTGATCATCATCTTACCCTCTCCAAGACCGCGCAGCAGAGAAACCTGGATGATCCAGCCACAGTAATGGAATTCGGCCACATCGTGAAGCATCAAAGAAACCTGAACGCACTAATGCTGCTTACTTTGGCTGATGGTCAGGGGACGAGTCCGGAAGCGTGGTCGGATTGGAAAGAGTCGCTCGTTTGGCAATTGTTTCACGAGACCTCGCGTTATTTGGCCGACCGGCAATCCTACTACGAACAAACAAGAATTGAGCGCGAAAGCCTGCAAACCGCCGTCGCCGCCAATCTTTCTCCAGATTACGCTGGGGAAATCGAGGCGCACTTTGAATTCATGCCCGATAATTATTTCCGCGCGAGCGATCTGCCCGAAGTTGTCGAACACTTGAAACTGTTCCGTTGCTTTCTTGAGAATGTTTCCAGTGGGGGAGAATTTGCGCTGGCTCCAGCAATAAAATGGAAAGTCGTGTCAGAGCAGGGGCACAGCGTTGTTACTTTCTGCACGTGGGAGCGTGAACGGCTGCTGGCGAAAGTCGCCGGATCATTCTCGGTTGTGCCCTTAAACATTTTGAGCGCCGACGTTTTCCCGCGCGGCGACAACGTGGTGCTTACCATTTTTCGTGTGTGCGATACGAAAGCTCGGCCTGTCACTAACCCCCGCGACTTCGAGCTGGTCGAGCAAACCTTGAAACGAGCGCTCGAAGACGAGAGCTTCGACTTTTTGCCGTTAATTGAAAAGGCGAAGCGCCAAAGCCGTCGTGGCGTGCCAGGCATTGAATTTCCAACTCGCATTGCCATCGATAACAAAACGCATCCGACGTACACGTTTATTGAGATTCAGGCGCCGGACCGGATCGGTTTGCTTTACGACGTGTTGAGCTGCCTCGATCGCGAAAATATTTTGATCCCGCTTTCTCGTATCAACACTCAGACTGGCGCCGCCATTGATACGCTGTATGTGGTGGACGGTTCCACCCATACCAAAGTCACGGATCCCAATCGCATCCAGTTGATTCAGCAACATCTCAAGAACACAATTCTCAGTGGAGACGCTGCGAAATCGCATTAAGTAGAAGCAGGCGCCCCGATTTGGGCGTCATTTTGATCTTATGAACGCTCTGATTCTAGCCGCCGGATACGCCACACGGCTTTATCCGCTGACGCTTAAAAGGGCGAAACCGCTGCTCGTGGTGGGTGGCAAACCGATTATCGAATGGGTCGTGGATAACCTCGCGGGTGTTCCCGATCTGGAAACGATTTACGTCGTCACAAACGACAAATTTGCGGCTGATTTCGAGACGTGGAGCGAGCAGTATCAGAATCGGCATCCGGAATTCAGATTCAAAATCGTCAACGACGGCTCCACGAGTGATCAAGATAAGTTGGGTGCGATCGGCGATATCAATTTTGTAGTCACGCGCGAGAACTTGACTCAAACCAGCCTCTTAGTGATTGCCGGTGACAATCTGTTTACTGAATCACTGGCGAATTTTGTGGAGCGGGCGAGGGAAACGGACGCAACAGTGGCGGTTTACGACGTCGGGGATCTCGAAGCGATCAAGAAGTACGGCAACATTACCGTGGACGCTGAGGGAAACATTACCCGGTTTGAGGAAAAACCGAAGAAGCCTCAGGGAACATTTGCCGCGATCGCTCTTTACTATTATTCGCCTGCGGTTCTGTCTCTGTTAACGACGTACCTCGCGGCGGGCAATAATCCCGACCAGCCAGGCCGCTTTGTGCAATGGCTGTACACGCGCAAACCGGTAAAGACGTTTCAGATCAAAGGGAAATGGCTTGATATCGGCAGCAAAGAAACGCTTGAGAATGCAAACAAAATTCTCGGAAACATCAACTCCTAGGTTTTGCGGCGAAGACAGCATTGTTAGAATTCCGCCTGCCCGCCGTAGCGTTAGCGAAGGCGGGTCATTTAAGTCGCCTTTCATCGAATTCGATCAGGTCGAAATAAGTCCGAATATCCTTCCGGCCTTCGCCGCCCGCCTCCTTCAAGAAATGGACGAAACGCGCCTTTTTGGCAGCGGTGTCGGGGTGCCGCGAAATCATCGCCTGGTTCCATTGTTCGATTGCTTCGAGAGAATGTCGCGCTCCGTTTTTCTGCACCCACTCTAGAATTGCGTCGTCTTCCTCCAGCCTGTTAGCGATTTCTTCAAATGCGTCGCCGTCGAGTTTCAGAAACGCGAGCAAGTGTTTATCGAATCCAACGGTTTTATAGTTGTAACCGTCAAGCAATCCTTTGCGGTGCAGCCTGGCCTTGTCGATCAAACGCGGCATATGCACGTAACCGCCCAGCTTCTCGTAAGGACTGCGCGGATGCAGTCTTTGCATGGAGATCTTTATTAAGTCGCCGGGAGAGGCCGCGGTGCGGCGTCCGGAAAATGGGACTCAGGAATTCTCGCGACAGCCGGTTCTTGGCCTTGTAACAATTCTCCCTGTGTAATGCTGACGTCCCCGATGACCAGCTGGCCGGAAAACATCCCGCCTTTTTCCACCGTGATGGCCCTCGCCGTGACATCGCCTTCCAGGGAACCCCTTTTGTGAACGGTCACCATTGTCTCGGCAATGATTTCTCCCGACATCTTGCCTTTGATTTCGATGCTTCCCGCACGAACTCTGCGGAAGCAGTGAATGTCGGCTCTGCGATCAACGACGATGTGTCGCGCGCTGATACGCCCGGGCATTTTGCCCGAGTAGTTGATCGTTGCAGTGTCGTCGCAATGCAGATTCCCGCGCAGCTTGCCTTCTATTAAAGCGGATTGGCAAACCACGCTGCTGCTGCCCAGATCGCCCCTGCCAGTCAGATGCACGTCCCCACGTGTTCGAATGCTTCGGCTGAAACCGCTCGTGATTTTGTAGTCACGCAGATCAATATGCGCGCTGCACGCCGGGCAGATTGTCGAAGTCGCCCCGCCACAGACCTGCTGTTTCCGTTTACATTCAAAACACTCGATGATCGAACTGCGTTGTCGCTTCCAAAAATCCTCGAACCTGCCAAGAATGGAAGGGCTCTCTGGCGGTGGCGTTTCTTCTTTTGTCCGCAGCTTCAGGCCAGGTTTCGGAGCAAACGGAGAAAAGGAGCGGCCGCACTGGCGGCAGATGGAGCTTTTGGCCGCCGCATACTCCATCTGCTTGAAGCCACAATGCGGGCATTCCGCACTGACTTTTACAGGCGCGGGATTGGCCACTGGATCCTAAGCCAAGATCCTTTCTTTATGCGCGGGCACCAAAGGCTGCTTTGATCGGCTCGCTGGGCCGCACGACTTCAGGACGCGCCGGGGTCGCCTTTGCGGAAATCGCTCCGCTGGTGACCTCCGATTTGCCAATGAAAGTCGCCCCTTCTTCGATGATGAGACGCGCTGCTTTCAAATCTCCCTGCAACACGCATTTGGATTTTAGCTCGCAGCGCTCGGCCACGGTAATGTTGCCGTGCACCTTGCCATAAACGGTGATGGATTTGGTTTTTATCTCACCCCGAATATCAGCGTTTTCACCGATGGTTAGAACGCCGTCAGAATTAATTTCCCCTTCGACCTTCCCGTCGATGAGAAGTTCCTTTTGGAACTTGATCGAGCCTTTTATTTCGACATCGCTCGAGAGGATGTCTTTGCCACCGTGATCTGCCATAGGTTTTGGATTTGGATTTGGATTATGGATTATTGTTGGTGTTGGTGCTGGTGCTTCGCGACTCGCAAGATGATTGTTGTCATCTGCTTCCGGATTCCGCGGTTCTTCTCGAACCGGCGGCATCGGCCTTTGCGGGACGAATCGTTTGAGCATCTGATAGTAATGTGACACTCACCGATGCCTGTCAACGGATTCTCGTTCGTGACTGCAAAATATTTGTCGTTCTATCGTTCAATCGCGACGCGGTAAAGTTTGCACGTCGCATTCTGGGCGGAAAAAAGCAGAAACGGCGGCGCTTGGCCGGGCGTTCGATCCAAAACGCGACACAGCGGGTGCCGCGGCAATGGCTGGTTCAGGACGGCGGCGGAATTTTGCGCCACGCGTTCGGAATCATACGCAAAAACCCACGCCACCTGGCGCTTCTTTAGAATTTCGCGTGCTTTTTGTAAATCCTCGCAAAGGAAAAATCGCGCGCTCTCTTCGATGCCGCTTAGACTTTCGTGCGAACTTCCGGCGATTCCAGGCTGCCCGGACCAATAAGCGATTGAGGGGGAAAGCCACCACGGCGCAAGGAATGGACGGCTTTCTGGCGATTGCAAATTGAGCGCGAGATCGCGTATTTGCAGCGCTTCGTTACGCTGTTCCACGCGCCCGCCCAATTGCGTTTCGTTTGGCCAGAGTCTTTCATCCCAGTCGCGCAAAATCGGAAAGATCGATAAAATAAATGCGATCCAAACTGCGCCGCGCAATTTGATTGGCGCGAGCAAAGCCGGAAGCGCAAGAGCGAAGATCAACACGAAAAAATATCCCCAGCGCGCCTGCCAGATCGTGAGAAAATAGGTGGCGATTAGAAGAACGTAGGTTGGAAGGGCGCGACCGCCGGGCGCGCCGTCTGTTCGGTTTCTGACGCTTATCCAAAGTAGGATAAGCGTGAGCGGAAGAAAATAGCCACACCAGCGCAACCAGATCGGATTCGCCGGCGAGACGTGCGCAAGTTCGCCGATGGTGCTCGCCCAGCTTTTGAAAATCGCGTCCGCATGGAAAATCGAGAGTGACGGGATGCGCCGCTCAATCAAAAGTGAGATGGCGATAATGAGAACAATACAAAGCCACCTGGCACGCCGAGATTTCGCCATTAGCGCCTGTCGGTCTTCAAGTGTGCTTACGACCATCACAAGCAGAAATAAAACCAGCGATTCATAAGCGGAATTCCAAATCGCCAATCCCCACGCGATTCCACTGACGACGCTCCATAGCCGATACGTTCGCAGGTAGGGGCGATTGACCTCAATCGCCCGCGGCCCATCGCATTGCGAGCTCCACTCCGCGCAAATCGCGATCGTCACGAGCAGCATTGCTAACGATTGATGATCGGGCCTGCCAAGCGCCGTCCCGTGAACCAGAATGGGACTGATCGCGTACAAGACCAACGTGACCCAGCGATACCGGAATTTCATTCGACGCGACCACCACCAAAGAAACCAGCCTCCAAGCAGCGCCAGCAGCGGCGAGATAAATGCTCCCGCCAAATCCAGCGTGTGCTTCGTGAATAGGTTTAGCGGAAACGACAGTCCGAGAATGAGATAATCCAGCGGCGCGGTCGTGTGTGGACTTGTTCCTTGCGGAAAATTCTCAAAGTCGTGATGCCGCACGATCAGCCCCGGCGTTTCATGGCACATCCGCACGCGCGTCATGCGCGCGTAACAATCCGGATCGACGAAGTAAACATTGCCGGCAACGAAAACGTCCTGATAATTGGCGCAGCGCGTTGCCAGGATCAACGCGCTGAGAAGCGCGATTTCAATTGTCCTCAGGATTGCGCGAATCACCGTTCCATCCCAAGTCCGGAATCCACAATCCGCAATCCGAAATTTTAGCCGAGTGACCTGCCTGAGGGTTCAGAGTTGCCGCTGCAATATGCTATGGTTCACTCCACGATCAGTCCGGGCCTGTAGCTCAGCGGTTAGAGCAGGGGACTCATAATTCAAGAAAGAGTTTTTGCGCCCGTTTTCGCAGTGTCGCACAGCGTTGCTGACACTAGGTATTTCGGCAATCCCATATTTGCAACGCATCACGCAGAATTGCGCACTTTTGCAGCAAAATTTTGTCCGACCGTAGAATAGACCGTAGAAAAATCCCCAGTTGCTACGTCGGGTCGGCCGTCACGTCCTTTTGATATCAAAATTGTGATCGTGAATACGGATTCTAAGAGTCGACCAAGTGCGAATAGCTTTTGCCCGTGAAAAGTCGTGTATCAAACCTCAATTGCTGTCGATTTGGAATCTTACGGGTGGATCTGAGCGACCTCAATGATAATGTACTTTTCAGCTCACCTGCATCAGCGTAGAGTGATATACTCCGGGCTGGGACTAACTCTCTCCCACAAGATTGACAACCGGGAAACTCGCCATGACTGCGAATACTCCATCTGTTCCACCGCCGGTTGCACCGTCCGCCCATCCCGGCATGGGCACTGTTCTCTATCCAGGTGGGGTGGCCTTTCGGGTTTGGGCGCCGTTTGCCTCAAGTGTGTTTGCTGCGGGAACTTTTAACCAATGGAGTGCCACCGCCAATCCGTTCGCCAGCGAGGGCGGTGGCTATTGGTCGGTGGAAGTGCCAGAAGCGAAAATCGGCGATGAATACCAGTTCGTGATCCACAACGGCGCCCAGGAGCTCTGGCGCAAGAATCCATACGCGAGCGAGGTCGTGAATTCGTCCGGTAACGCCATCATCCACGATCCCAATTTCGATTGGACAGGCGTAGATTTCGTGATGCCGCCGCGCAACGAACTGGTGATTTATGAGATGCATGTCGGCAGTTTCAACGACTCAGCCAATGCAGGCCCGGGCACGTTCGACGAAATCATACCGAAACTGGGTTACCTGCGCGATTTAGGTATCAACGCGATCGAGATCATGCCGGTGCTGGAGTTTCCGATGAGCTTCTCGTGGGGTTACAATCCTTCGAATCCCTTTGCAGTGGAATCTGCGCTCGGCGGACCACAGGGTCTTCACAGGTTTGTGAAAGCGGCTCACGCGCTGGGCATCGCGGTGATCATGGACGTGGTTTACAACCACTTCGGTCCCGGAGATCTGGATCTCTGGCGCTTTGACGGCTGGAGCGATGAGAATCACAACGGCGGCGTTTATTTCTATGATAACGACCGCTCGCACACCGATTGGGGCGACACCCGCCCTGATTACGGTCGGCCGGAAGTGCGGCAGTACCTTCGCGACAACGCTCTCTTTTGGTTGAACAAATATCGTCTGGATGGTCTGCGTTTCGATTCAGTGAGCAACATTCGCAGCGTCAATGGCCGCGACCTCCCGGATGGCTGGAGCCTTCTGCAATGGATCCACAATGAAATTCGCTCCACGCAGCCGTGGAAGATTACTATCGCCGAGGATTTGCAGAATAACGAGTGGGTCACAAAGAGCATTGATGAAGGAGGAGCAGGCTTCGGCTCGCAATGGGACGCCGGGTTTGTGCATCCCATTCGGGATGCAATTATCGCTCAAAGCGATGCGGACCGGAATCTAGATGCTGTTCGGGAGGCACTCTACCATCGCTACAATGGCAACGCGGAGCAGCGGGTGATTTACACGGAATCGCATGACGAGGTGGCGAATGGCCACGCTCGCGTGCCCGAAGAGATCTGGCCTGGCAATGCGGGAAGTTGGTTTTCCAGGAAGCGCTCCACTCTCGGTGCCGCGCTCGTCTTTACTGCCCCGGGTATTCCCATGATCTTTCAAGGCCAGGAGTTTCTTGAAGATGAATACTTTCGCGACTCGGCTCCGCTCGATTGGGCGAAACTTGATTCCTACCCGGGCATCAATGCTCTCTATCGCGACCTGATTCGGTTGCGCCGAAACTGGTTCAATCAGACACGCGGTCTCCGAGGCCAACACGTCAATGTCCATCACGTTAACAACGCTGATAAGGTGATTGCATTTCACCGCTGGGAAAACGGCGAGCCTGGCGACGATGTGGTGATCGTTGCAAACTTTGGCAACCGCAGCTACGACAGCTACTCGTTAGGATTCCCACGAGCGGGCTACTGGCGGGTGCGTTTCAACAGTGATTGGCAAGGTTACAGCGCAGATTTTGGAAGTCAGTTGGGTTACGATACATCCGCTGGCGCCGGGCCGCGGGACGGTATGCCGTTTCAAGCCAATGTGGGCGTCGGGCCTTACTCGGTTCTCATTTTGTCGCAGGATAATCCGTAAAGCATTTGGCTGACCTCTAGCTACAAAGCTCTGGGTTTGCGAACACATGGACTTGACGATTTACTCGCGTGCTACGGCTTGCCTAGGACATTTCGCTAAAGCGTGAAGAACTGCCAAGAGGTGTCCGGAAATCGACGCCTAAGTTGCCCTATCTGGCAACTATAACGGCGGGCAAGATCAAGATCATCCCTCGTCCGCGCGTGCAACGGGTCGCAGTAGTGGAACGACGGTGATGCTCTCTGCTTCGCGCGCGCGCAGAATTGTTTAACACAAGCCGTGTCGAAGAGGACAGGGTTCATTGCGAGGCGCCGACTTGCGACCACTTGGCGGGTGCACTCTAAAATTGTTAACGAGGACAATTTGTGTGAATCTTGGTCAGATCGCAGTAATAAGCACTTCGATTTCATTCAGCGCTTTGGGCCTGTAGCTCAGCGGTTAGAGCAGGGGACTCATAATCTAGTGTTTGCCCCTCGTGACATATTCGCTCCCTCGCACGGTTGCGAACATGAATGACCCTGAACGAACAAAAGCGACCGTGGTACGGTCAACATGGTGTCAACAGCCCTCGCGCGCGCGCGTGAAGATCATTCGGAAAGGCCAGGCGTGGCTTCCCTCGTGATGATTTGCACACCCCCAGCGGCGCGTCGGCTTTCGGCATGGGAATTCGGGGCGGCTCGCCATCGCAACTTTCTTTACAGATGCCGGCTGCGCGGACGCAGCTAAGAAGTCGCTGATGTTACAAACGTGGTCACTTGCAATCGAAGTGCATGCAATAGTGTCATCAAATGAACACGCCAGTTACCGGGTGGGACGAGGTTATGAAGAGGCGTGTATGGACGTTGGTACGGGCATATTTTGCGCCTGTTGTCGGCCGGAAAATTCCGATTCGAGGTCTTGGCCGTGCAAACGCCTGGTACGCTTCGCGCGCGTCGGACACGCTCGACGATTTCGTCACCTGCTCGTGGGACCAATTGCTACATCGAACGAGCTTCGGCAGAAAGAAGCTCGATCTGTTGCTGGCCATTCTGGTCGAAGCAATTGAGCAGGAGACCGGCCAGCCTCTCGATCTCAATAAAGACAGCGGTTCAACGAGGGCGAGCGAGCTCAGTGTAGCCAATCCAGCGGAGCGTCTCGTGGAGCTGGGAATACCACTGGATTTTCCCTTACAATTTTGTCGGCTTTCCAGGCGAGTCCTGAATTTTTGTACCTCGAGCAACATCACAACGATCCCTATTTTGATGGAACTGTTTCGGCGCGATGGCGAGGCTGGTTTGCTAAAGCGGGAGAACCTTGGTCGCAAATCCGTGGCGGAGATCGCTGGTTTGTGCGCAGCAATCGAACAGTCCAGTCATGCGGATCTAATCAGGTATCTTCCTTACGACATCGAGCACAGGGAACTGTCTTTTTCGGCGGCGATAACGGGTACAATCCAGGCCCTAGAACCTGATGAGCGACTAATACTGACGCGGCGCCTTGTTGAGCAGCAAACGTTCGACGAACTCGGATCATCCGCTGGAATTTCGCGTGGACGCGCCTGGCAGATCGAGGCAAACTTTCTAGCAAATATTTCGGCCGCGTTCGAATGGTTCCCGACGGACAAAGAGAGATTGTTTGAACGGCTGAGAAGCCATCATTCGATTGACGACCTTTTGACTGGGATCGACGCCTTGGACCGCGCGTTGGCCGTGAAAGCAATCGCGACGGCCTTTTGGCAGACGCCAGAAGGCCGGGTCGCTACAGAAGAAACCGATGAACGATTCAGCGCGTGGGCGGATGAGATCCGAAATTCACCGGCATTTTATTTCGGAGAAATTTCCTTGCGCGCATTTCTGGAAAGCAAAGATCACGTCCCCAGCTCCGCCGAATTCGTCGCCTATGGCGAAGGAAAGCGTTTGTTCCAGCACGAGAAAGTGTCGGACGCGCTAATTCCTTTCTCCGTCACACTGAAACGAGTAGCAGCAATTATCGCCAACAGCGTGGAGGGCGCGCTGACCGATTCCGAATTGGTGGATCAGTTACATCGAGTCCCCGATCTGCGGGACGTTACCGTTGAGAATTTGCGTCGGAACTATTCTGTGTGGAAAACGGATCCCGAATTCCCGTCCGATCGGATTCGACTTGCGGAAGGAACTCGGCCCAATGCACTCCGTCAGGCAAGAGAAGCGCTTGAAGATGTCGCAAGGGTGCGGACGCACCCTCCGTCCGAGCAACGTCGGGATTCTCCGCGAGAGGAGGCCGAAACGGCGGTCCTCCACAGTCATAATCTCCTGATCGCGGAGATGGCGGGCGCTTTGACGCCACCCACGATTCTCGGACTACTGCCCATCTCGCCCGACCAGCAATCGCAAATCCTTGCAGCAGTTGTCGCAGCGCATCAACGACAGTTTCGCCGCCTGCTGCGGCTGCTCGAGTTGTTCCCGGCTGCTACCTCATACGCTCTAGCCTGCGCAGCCGGAAAAGGAATGGACACGAGCGCGTTTTG
>WNFJ01620741.1_pt2 | contig 23732 bp, 16 predicted proteins | sample 5400461 | NCBI WGS metagenome assembly WNFJ01 (sample SAMN13153349, study PRJNA577476) | soil metagenome | isolation source: 115 cm saprolite on Douglas fir-dominated hillslope | place: USA:California | collected 2013-09-17
CGGGCAGGGAACTGCCTGGCTCGAACTCTCCGGCGAAGTCATCGTCAAGGACCTCGCCCCCGGTGAAACTCTCCGCGTCCACCCCGGTCACGTGGGAGCCTTCCAGTCCAGCGTCTCCTTCCAGATCCAGCGCGTCCCCGGCCTCAAGAACATGATCTTCGGTGGCGACGGCATCTTCCTCGCCGCCCTCACCGGCCCCGGCCGAGTCTGGCTCCAGACCCTGCCCATCTCCCGCCTCGCACACCAGCTTCAGGAATATATGCCCGCTCAACGCAGCGAGAAAGCCGCCGAAGGAGGCGTAGTAGGCGGAATCGTTGGCTCTATCCTCAAAGGCATGTGACGCCCCGTTCCATCAACTTCGAGCCATCCACCCATCCAAAGACCATCCGTTATATCGCCGGAGGAACAGAAGCAAAGAGAAGACCAGCGCATACACCAACTGCGATCCTGCAGCCGACCAATCTTGCGCCAAAGCCGACCCAAACGTAAGCACCGCAATCAGCAGACTCGCCCCAATCAAAGCAGCCCGAGTCCTCAACCCAACCAACAACAGCAGCCCAAGCAACCCTTCGATGAAGGGGAGCACCAGCCGAAACCCACGCACGCTCCACCACGGCAGAGGAGCATGGGCGAACTGATCCATCAACTTCGCCGCAAACACCGCCGGCCCCGCCAGCATCCGGCTCACACCATGCATTGTCAGGTTCACTCCAACAATCACCCGCAGCACAGCATAGCAATCCGCTCATCACTCATATCGAACCCGGTACGCGGCCATATCTCTCCTGGCGAAGCCTACTGCATACAAAAGATTAGACGCAGCTCTTTCGGATAAGCGGCACAAACATACCGGCCGCGCTAATCAGTGGTCGGCTCGAACGGACCAGCCTACTCCGCCCGCAAAGCCTCCACGGGACTCACTGAAGCTGCTCTTCGCGCCGGAAAATAACTCGCCAGCAGCGCCGAAACACCAAGCACCACTGCGACAGCAGCCAGCGTAGGCATATCCCACTAACGGATGCCGAACAGCAGCTTCCGCAGCAGTGTCGCCGCGCCCACTGAACATACCAGGCGCGCAAAGATTCCAGCGCCAGTCAGCCACCCGGCCTCTTTCAAAATCATCTGATACACAGAACTCCGTTGCGCGCCCAGCGCCATTCTCACGCCGATCTCGCGAGTTCTCTGGCTCACCGAATACGCAATCACCCCATAGAGTCCCACCACGCCCAGCAGCAAGGCCATCGCTGCAAACCCTCCCACTAGCCAAGCCGAAGAGCGGTGCAGATACGCTGTCTGTGAATCGCTGCTCTTTCAGCCTCGTGCCGTTGCCAAACTCCCGCATCGCCGCATGATGAACGGCCCCAGGAGCCATTCCCGTATCTCGAAGCTCCCTCTCCTTCTGCTCGCGATGAAACGTCATCTCCTCCTCAAGTTCGCTGTTGAATCTCTCACGGCGAAGCAACATCTCCAGTTTTTTAAAGAAGCGAGCAATCGAGTCCACAGCAGCCTCCTATACGTCCTGCATCACACGGCCAATAGCCGCAATCATCTGTTCAAACTGCGATAACTCGACGCCCAACTGTTTACGTCCAGCCACCGTCAACGTGTAATACCGCGCGCGCCGGTTAGTCTCCGTCTTCTTCCACTCCGCCTTCACCCACCCCTGCAACAGCAGCCGCTGCAGCGCCGGATAGAGCGAGCCCTCTTCAACCGTCAACACATCTTCCGACAGCCGCTTGATAGAGAGCGCAATTCCATAACCATGCAGTGGTGCGCGCGTCAGGGTCTTCAGAATCAGCATATCCAGCGTTCCAGGCATCAGGTCGGATTTCTTCGGCATGCATTATCCATAGATTGTCTATGGATAGAACGTCAAAGGCCACGGAGAAGTTCCCTCGGCTCCTGCTTATTGCCTCATAAGCCTCGAACGCCTCCTATATCCTAGAAATAGATGGCACCCTTCCTAAACCTGGCCCACGTAAACGTAGCCCGCGGCGAGAACGTCGTCCTCCACGACATCAACCTCACCGTCAACACCGGCGAGCACATCGCCATCCTCGGCCCCAACGGCTGCGGCAAGTCCACGCTCATCAAGACCATCACCTGCGAGTGCTACCCGCTAGTCCAGCTCGAGACCAAAGTCAGCATCTTCGGTCGCGAGCGCTGGGACCTCACCGAACTCAAAAAGCGCCTCGGCGTAGTCGCCGCCGAACTCCCCGGCAAGCCCACGCTCACCACTACCGGCCTCGATGCCGTCCTCACCGGCTTCTTCTCGAGCTCTACCCTCTGGCCCAACCTCACCGTCACCGAAGCCATGCGCCCCCGCGCCGACGAAGTCCTCCACCAGATCGACGCCGTCCCCCTCGCCGGCAAGCCCGTAGGCGAGATGTCCGCCGGCCAACAGCGCCGCATCATGATCGGCCGCGCCCTCGTCGCATCTTCCCAGATGCTCCTCCTCGACGAGCCCTCCAACGCCCTCGACCTCGCCGCCCAGTCCGACCTCCGCAACCTGCTCCGTCGCCTCGCCCAGCAGGGAACCGGCATCCTCCTCATCACCCACCACATCGCCGACATCCCCCCCGAGATCGACCGCATCCTCATGATGAAAGACGGCCGCATCATAGCCGACGGCCCCAAGGCCGAGCTCCTCACTGCCCCCCGCCTCAGCAACCTCTTCAAAACCGATGTCCACCTCACCCATAAAGACGGCTTCCACCACGCTTGGTAGCTCATCGGCTGAAACACCATCACCAGCAGCGAAGCAGTTGTCCCGTCATCCGCAACCTGTGCTAGACTTCGCTCCATCCCAGGGCCAATCGATTCCTTGCATCTCTCTTACAGGACTGTCCCAGCCGGGCCTCACATCCCTCGCAAGTCACGTACATCGGGAACCCTCTGAAACACGCGAGGATGACTGGTTGAAACGATTCCCGCGAGACCTTCACTATTCAAAGACCACAGAGGGGGACGATCCATGAACAAGGGTCAAGGTGCCACCGTCGGTGCAATCTTACTCGCTGGAGCGATGTTCCGCGGCGGAACCACCCCCGCTCCAACGTCCCCCGATACCTCGAAGCCACAGCCCGCCACAGTTGCGGCACAAAAGCCAGCCACCGGCGAAGGTCCCTGGCTCGCCTCCTGCCAGTACTGGGCCTCAGGTCGATGGAGTGAGCCATCAGGTAAAGGCAAGTCCCCAGAGTTTCATGTCACACTCGACGAAACCGGCACGAAAGTCGTCTCGCAAATCATTGCATCCACCGAGTCTGGCAACGATTGTGACGGCGACGGCTGGGGTATCCCGGCGTCCGAGCCCGGCCACGAGCCCGACATCCGCGCCATCGTCGCCACCGTTCCCGATCCCATCCATAGCCACTTGGCCCTAGGCTTCGATCGAGCCGTCGACTCGCTCCTCCTCGCTGCAGCCGACAACGGATACCTAGCCAGCTACTATTGGCTACCCTGGAGAACCCGCTCTGCTTCGCTCGCCAGCGAGTCCACAGCCTCTCCGCAGACCGGGCAGGACAGCAAGCGTGAGAAACAGCCTGGCCTGATTATTCTCAAATATGCGCCCAACTATACGCCCAATACACCCAACCAGGATGCATCTAGCCTCTCCTGGTCCAGCTATCACCGCGTCATCTACCTCTTCCTCGTCGCGGAAACCCCCGCTCTCGGCGTCAATGGCGACCAGCTTCAAAACGCATTCAAGGCAGAAAAGCTCCTCCAAACCCACAAAGCAAAGCTTTCCATGCCCGTCTCGCCACTCCCCGCGGATGATGAGAAGCAACGGCTGGCGATCATCGGTCCAATCTTCTCCGGGTCGGCGGCATCGCTGCACGAGGGGATCAAAGTAGCCCAGCTCTATTTGAAGACCTCCAAAGTTGTCATCACTGGCGCCACTGGAACTCGTATCGCCGCTCAGGAGCTCGACTCGAAGGAGGACGCCCACACCTATCGCTCTTTTGGGGAGAATGCAGGTTTTGAACAGGATCGCCTTCTAAAGTCGCTCAAAGACGCCGGTTACGATCTAAGCCGGGTCGCTAGCCTATCTGAAGATGGAACTGTCTTCGGTGGCGCGCAAAGTGCTAATCAAAGTGCTAATCAAAGTGCTAATAAAGACAAAGTCCTTTCCCTTCGCTTTCCACGTGAGCTGTCCCTGCTCCGCAACGCACAGACAGACCAGTCCAGCAAGACTCCAACCGAAACTGCTGCACCGCCCAGCCCTTACCTCAATCTCTCTTTGAAGGACTACAGCGCGGATGATACCGTCCCTCATTTCTCCGGGGCCCAGGGGCCACTCTCGCTGGAGGCGCAGCTGATGGCTCTTGCCCATCAACTGCAGCGTGCTCATACCCAGTTCATCATGATCTCGGCCTCCAACATCCTCGACGGCATCTTTCTCGCCCGGTTTCTGCATCGTGCCTGTCCCGATGCAAGGCTCGTTCTGGTTAGTGGCGGTGACCTGCTCTTCGAGCGCGACATCGACAATGCGCCCTACGTAGGCTCCATTACGGTCACACCCTACCTCCTCACGTCACTACGTTTCACAGAACGTTCGCAACGGCTCTACTCCGATGCCCAGGCAGAATCGATCTACAACGCTGCCAGCTATACCTTCTGGAACCATAAAGACCAGCCATCTCTCGCCGGATACCAGCGCTTTCCTGTCGACCCCAAAAAAAAGGTAGAGTTCCTGCAAGCCCCACTCTGGGCGACTGTCATCGGCTCCGATGGATACTATCCGCTCGGCATTCTCGAGTGGTGCGCGAGTGATGTCGATCAAATACTACCCACGATTGGGGTTGGCCAGTTGGGTGATCGAAGATGCACTCCGCCAGACATCCCGAATCCAAAAGACAGTGTTCCCGAAGCCATCGGCAGATACTCCGGTATATCTCCCGCGCTCTCTTGGATCATCCTTGATGTTCTTATCGTGGCGATCTGTCTGCTGCATTGCGTGCTTCTATGGAGCGCCCAATACTGGTCGCCTCTCACACGCGACCTCGCCGTGAGGCAAAACGATCTGCCGTACCGCCGCTCAGTCTATCTCAACATTGGAACCGCTGTTCTTGTTGCCATGTCCTTTGTCATAGACTATCCGCTGTTTCGGGTAGGTTACTTCTATCACCTGGCGTCAGGCATGTACTTGCTGGTTTGGATCACGCTGTCCGCCGGCATCCTTGCCCTCATCGCCACTCTCTCCAAAACGGCTCCCTACCTCTTCCAGAGACACAGACTCGAGTACCCTTTCTTTAACTTCATCGCGTTACTGGCGCTCTTCGCCATCATCGTAGGCTGGCTCCGCATCTGTAACAGCGATAGCACAAATCGTGCTCTGTCCTACACTGGCCTCTTCTTCAGCTACCGTTGTCTGCATCCATTCAGTGGAGTCTCCCCACTGGTTCCCGTCCTGTTGCTCCTCTTAGGTTGGTATCTATGGTCTATCTGTCAGACAGCCCGCCTCCGTTTTTCCGACATGAACAGGCCAAGACTTCCAGGCTCTGTGCGGTCGGATGCTCCGTACATGCTCTTTGTCCCCGACGAAGCCTTGAACGCTTGTGACAGCCCCATTCACTCCTGCCTGTACGAGAACATCACCTGCCTGCTCATCACCCGTGAGATCGTCCGCCGCTTCACCAGATTGCCGGGAACCAGCCTGAACCTCTTGCTCGCCGCGGGCTACTTTACACTCTTCGCCCTGTGCCTCTTCCACAGCCATATCCAGAGCCTCGATCACTTTCTCTCAAGGCTCATCTTGGGAGCCAACCTCTATGAGCTCCTTGTCGCCGCTCTCTTCTTTCCGCTTATCATGATCGCTCTCTCCGGCTGGCTCAGGACAATCCTTGTCTGGGGAGCCCTCAGTAGAGGTCTCCTCGAACCTCTGGAGCGCCTGCCAATCCGTTTTGCCTTTTCGCGGCTTAAAGGAGCCAGTTGGGTGAGCATGCTCAGGCAAAGCGGCCTGCATATACGTTGGCGCGACATGGGCCGCACGTCCGAATCCATCCGCCAGCTCGTGCACAATCCTCAATTGCAGGCACCGCCACGTCTTCAGCTCTGGCTCTCTGCCCGATACCAAAGTCTCAACGCCCAAATTCAGAAGCTGTTGGCACGCATCCAGAATCCCGCGGCCTTTGTTCCGCAAGCGTCACTGCGTTTTCCAAAGGGACAGTGGGATCTTCCAGACTCCTCATATCGTGCCGACCTCTGTCTCATCTACTCCATAGAAAAACGCTATGCCATGTTCTGCCGCAGCCTGCTAGAGCTTGTTCTCATCCCGTACTGGAATAAGGAGCGAATCGGCTTTGTCGAGGGGCTGAAACACTCCTCCGATGCCGACACAGCAAAAAAAGAAACCGAGCCCGTCGACCCCGAATATATCCGCCTCGCCGAGGAGCTCATCGTTGTCCGCTACGTCGCCCTCATCCGTGCCGTGCTCGTCAACATCCGTTATCTGATGCTCTTTGTCTCCGCCGCCTTCGTCCTTGCCATCGTCGCCTGGAACTCCTATCCCTTCCAGCCTCACGCCTTCATCGACTGGTGCTTCACCATCTTGCTCGTCTTCCTCGGCGCCGGCTTCATCGGGGTCTTCGCCCAGATGCACCGCAACCCCATCCTCAGTCGCATCACCGATACCAACCCCAACGAGCTCGGCTGGGACTTCTACCTTCGTATCCTCACCTTCGGCGCCGTCCCCGTCCTCACCTGGCTTGCCTACCAGTTCCCGGAGCTAGGCGGCAGTCTCTTCAAGGTCCTCCAACCCGGCCTGCAGGTCATGAAGTAACCCGAACCGCCATAGCCGTTGCTGTTGTTGTTGCCGTTGCTGTTGTTGCCGTTGCTGTTGTCTTTCTAAACCAGCCAAAAACACATTTGGGTGCCCCATCTTCGGCGCGGCTTTATGCGCCTAAGATGGGAATGTATACCGTCAACCAGCCAGCTCTTGTTCTTGCCGTTGTTCTTGTTCTTGCGGTTGTTTGTTCTCTTTCAACCCATAACAAACATCATCTCGCCGAAGGCGGCGCACTTTTCCGCCGCCGTGGAGAGATCCCTGTATTTCGTCTTTGCTGTTGCCTTTGTTGCAGTTGCCTTTGTTCTTGCTGTTGCCGTTGCCTTTGTTCTTGTTGTTGCTGTTGTTCTTGCTGTTGCTGTTGTTCTTGCCGTTGTTAGTTTTACGTCGTCATTCTGAGCGCAGCGAAGAACCCCCGCATTTTCGAGGGGAGCATAGCGACCCGAGTGCCTTTCTCCCCCAAAATATCGTCATTTCGACCGGAGCAGCTCGCGCTTTTGCGAGCTGCGGAGCGGAGAAACCCACTTCTCCACACATACCGCCTCTCAATTCAAACCTCCGTTTTTGCCTTTGTTTGCTATTCCTACCCCCTGTTTTTTCTTGTCAAGCCCCAAATCACCTAACCCTATGAAAACAAACCAAATATGGTTGGCGTACTAGTTCCACCCAATCCGCTACAATAGAACTAGACATAAAGAAAGCCCCGGCCACAAGTCGGGGCTTTCCCATTAACGCCCATAAACCTTTTAGAAAGAATATTTTACCAGTAACCCATTTAGAATGACAATTTTGCAAACACACGTACCACGTAAACCATTGAATCAAGATATCTTACGCCCAGGTAGTGGGGAAGGGGGGGACCCCTCAAAAGGAGCTATCATGCAACACCCGCAACTACCGTCCAGACGTCAAAGAGCCCGTCTGCAGCTTCACCAACTCCGGCTCCGGGAACCTGCTCGGCCCGAGGACAGCGATCTTCGGCAGCGGTCCACGCACCATCGCGACCTCGTCACACGCGTACAAACGTGGGCACGTCTGGCAGTCCTTGTAGATCTTGTCCGGCAAAGCAGTACGGTCAACGACTCTGAAGCCGAAGTGAAAGAAGAAGTCGGGAATTCGGGTGAACAGGCTTACCGCAGTGACGCTCTGCTCCTCCGCCTCAGTCAACAGGGCCCGCAGCAGCTTGCCTCCCGCGCCCTGTCCCTTGGCCTCGGGCTTCACCACAATCGACCGCACCTCGGCCAGGTGAGGTCCATACAGATGGAGCGCGCCGCATCCCAGGAACACGCCGCTCTCCGACTCCGCAACGGTGAAATCCCGCACGTTCTCGCAGATCTCAGCGTAGTTCCGGCGCAGCAGCGTCCCATCGCCCGAGAGAGAGTTCACCAGGTCGAAGATGTTGACGGCATCCGGCAGCTTCGCCTTCCGCACCGTCGCCCCGCCCACACGGGGTCTCGACGACGAAGTCGACTCACTCACGGCCATCGAGGAATAAGTGGACAAAGACATACGCTCCTACATTAGTTTCGCAGATTGTTTTCAGACTCTGAAGCAATTCTTCGCCGGGCATCTTCCAGGGCAGCACCGACTCGGCCCCTCGCAGTTCCGCCGATGACGTCATGGCAGTCCAGCGTGGCCTCAAGCGTGACTGCAGCGAAGAAGTCCTCCGAGAACTCCGGCCCGAATCCGCGAAGCTCGTCCAGGGTAAGCTCCTGCAGCTCGCGACCCGTCTCGAGGCCAAGACGGACGGCGTTGCCGATCTTCTCATGGGCCTTCCGGAAGGGAACTCCCTTCTGCGTGAGATAGGTTGCAGCAGCCATTGCGTTGAGATAGCCGGTCTGCGACGCGATGCACATCCTGTCGAAGCGAAAGCGCAGCGCCCGCGTGAAGGCAGGCAGCACGCGCAGGATGCCTTCGATGGTGTCGGCAGCGTCGAAGACAGGCTCCTGACCTTCCTGGAGGTCCTTGTTGTAGGCGAGAGGAAGCCCTTTCATCAGCGTGGTGAGCGTGATTGCCGAGCCGAGAAGGCGACCGGATTTGCCGCGGATCAGCTCCGTCAGATCAGGGTTCTTCTTCTGCGGCATCGCGCTCGAGCCGGTGGAGAAGGCTTCAGGAAGATCGAGGAAGCCGAACTCCGCGGTGGAGTAAAGCGTGAGCTCCTCCGCGAAGCGCGAGATATGTATGCCGAGCGTGGCGAGAGCCTGGGTGAACTCGAGGGCGAAGTCGCGGTCGCTGGTCGCGTCCATGCTGTTGGGCGTAGGCGCGTCGAAACCCAATGCGCTCGCCGCGATGGTACGGTCGAGGGCAAGCGTCGCGCCGGCCACGGCACCGGAACCGAGCGGGCAGAGGTTCATGCGCTTACGGGCGTCGGCGAGTCGGCTGCTGTCGCGCTCGATCATGCTGACGTAGGCGAGCAGCCAGTGCGCGACCAGCACAGGCTCGGCGCGCTGCAGATGGGTATACGAGGGCATGACGGCTTCACCCGCATCCGTAGCGAGCTTGACCAGTGCGCCACGCCACTCGTGGAGCCCTCGGAGCGTAGTGTCGATAGCCTCGCGCACGAAGAGGCGCATATCGGTGGCGATCTGCTCGTTGCGGCTGCGCCCGGTGTGGAGCTTGAGAGCAAGGTCGCCGATGATCTTCGTCAGGGTCAACTCGACGAAGTGGTGAATATCCTCGGCGTTTTGGTTGAGCGCGACGAGGTTGGTCAGCCTCGATCCCTCTTCCGCCGTCGGGATAACGCGGTCGAGACCTTCGAGCATGGTGACGAGTTCGGTCTCCGTGAGGATGCCGGCCGCAGCGATCATGCGGGCGTGCGCCTTACTGGCGGCTATCTCCTGTGGGAGAAGCCGCCAGTCGAAGGGGAAGGAACGCTGCCACGCTTCAAAGGCGGGGTCGAGCGGCTCGCGGAAGCGGCCTGACCACATCTTGCTCACTTAGCGAGCTCCTTCTGCTTGTTCTGTTTGCCAAGCACCTGAGCGCGCACACGTGCAGGCAAGCCGAGGATCTTGATGAAGCCTGCGGCGTCCTTCTGGTCGTAGCTCTCACCCATGGTGAAGGAGGAGAGGTCGGCGGAGTAGAGGGAAACAGGGCTCGTACGGCTGACGATCGAGATGTTGCCCTTGTAGAGAGCGAGCTTCACGGAACCGGTAACGTTGGCCTCGGCGTTGGTGAAGAACGCGTCGAGCGACTCACGCAGAGGCGTAAACCACAGACCGAAGTAGACGAGCTCTGCGTACTTGAGGGCAAGCGACTCCTTGAAGTGCGCGGTCTCACGGTCGAGGGTGAGGGCTTCGAGCTGCCGAAGCGCCTCAAGAATGAGTGTGCCGCCCGGCGTCTCATAAGCACCTCGCGACTTCATTCCGACAAAACGGTTCTCGACAATGTCGATGCGCCCGATGGCGTTGCGGCCACCGATCTCGTTGAGAAGTTCGACAAGTTGTACCGGAGGAAGCGTCTGGCCGTCGACCGAAACAGGGGCTCCGCGTTCGAAGCCGATCTCGACGATCTCTTCGCGGTCGGGAGCTTCCTGCGGAGAGTTGCTCATGCGCCAGGTCGTGGGATCGACGGGCTTGTCGGTGCCCTCGAGCTCACCGCCCTCGTGCGAGACATGCCAGAGGTTGCGGTCGCGGGAGTGGATCTTGGTGCGGCTGGCTTCGACCTCGACGCCATGGGCCTCGGCGTAGTCGAGGCAGTCTTCGCGAGAGACCAGGGCCCACTCGCGCCAAGGGGCGATGACCTTCAGCTCCGGTGCCAGCGCCTGGAAGGCGTGCTCGAAGCGGACCTGGTCGTTACCCTTGCCGGTGCAGCCATGGGCGAGAGCCGTCGCCCCTTCCGCGAGGGCAACCTCAACCTGATGCTTTGCGATGATCGGGCGGGCGATCGAGGTGCCCAGCAGATACTTATGTTCGTAGACAGCCCCGGCCCGAACGGTCGGGAAGACGTACTCCTTGAGAAACTCTTCCCGAAGATCTTTGACGACGACCTTCTTTGCGCCGGTTGCATAAGCCTTCGCAACCACCGCATCAATATCCTCACCTTGTCCTACATCCGCAACAAAGGCAATGACGTCGTAACCGTAGTTCTCATTGAGCCACGGAATAATGATCGAGGTGTCGAGTCCACCCGAATATGCGAGAACAACTTTCTGTGCCATAAGTAATCCTTCTCTAAGAATGTTGATGATGAATTTGCGGTTAGCCCAGTGAAGGACGCTTGCGTGCTTGTATCCCGCGGCTGCGACTGTTCGAGATCCGCTTCGCCCCGCCAAGCAGCATCAATAAGAGAGCCTTCTGCGCATGCATTCGGTTTTCAGCCTGATCGAAGACAACGGACTGCGGTCCATCGAGAACAGCATCCGTCACCTCTGCATTTCGATGAGCGGGGAGACAATGCATGAATACGGCGTCAGGCTGCGCGTGCGCCATAAGCGCCTCGTTCACCTGGTAGGGTTTGAATATTGGCGCGCGCTTCGTCGCTTCATGCTCGAAGCCCATGCTGGTGCACACGTCCGTGTACACCGCATCAGCGCCGGTGACTGCCTTGACCGGATCATGCAGCAGTGTAATGCTGCCGCCAGTAGACTCGCTTATTTCAATAGCCTTGTGAATGATCTCGAGCTTGGGCGCGAAGCCCTTCGGCGAGGCTATGCTGCAATGCGCGCCAAGCTGCGCCGCAGTGAGCATCAGCGAATGACAGACGTTGTTGCCGTCTCCGACATAGGCAAAGTGCAGCCCCTCGGCAGATCCAAAACGTTCTTCCAGTGTAAAGAAGTCGGCTATCGCCTGGCACGGATGCTCGAGATCAGAGAGCGCATTGATCACAGGAACCTTTGAGCACGCTGCCATCTCTGTGATGGTTTCATGCGAATAGGTGCGCAGCACGATAACGTCCATCCAGCGCTCAAGATTGCGAGCCATGTCAGCCAGAGATTCGCGCTCGCCAAGAGGAGACTGAGTCTGGTCGACGAAGATAGCGTTGCCGCCGAGTGTATTGATTGCCGCTTCAAACGTCAGACGAGTCCGCAACGAAGCTTTCTCGAAGAACATAACCATCTGGCGGGCGTCCAGCGCGTGTCTGAAGTCTTCGGGATGCGTCTTCACCGCATGCGACAACTCCATAATCGCAGCCATCTCCTGCACCGTCAGGTCCGCGATGGAGCAGAGGTCGCGTCCGCTCAAGCGCTTGGATGCTTCGCTAAACGCTGTGTCCGATTGGATTCCCAGAGCGACCGTCGGCTTGGGGGGAGAGACCTCTTCGTTCGCCGTCTCTGCCGGCTTCGAGTTCATCATTACGGTTTTGCTACCCATGGATTTGTTCTCCTGCCGGCGAAGCACCGGCGTATGCTGTACTGACCTTTAGTATCTCGTCGAGTGCGTTGATGGCGATTTCAACGTGTTCACGTTGAAGAATGTATGGAGGCAGGAAGCGAAGAACAGTCTCGCTAGTTCTGTTAACGATGATGCGGCGCTCCATCATTTGCGCGGCTACATGTTGCGCAAATTCTGCCGAATTGAGTTCAATGCCAAGCATCAAACCTCTTCCGCGAACATCGACGATGCATTCATGGCGTGATGCAAGCGCCTGAAGCTCTTTCTGGAAAAATCCTCCAACCTCTCGAATATGCGCCAGCATATCGTCGCGTTGCATCGTATCGATGACGGCGATCGCCACCGCGCAAGCTAGGGGGCCACCACCAAAGGTAGTGCCATGCATCCCAGGGGTGAATGCGCGAGCAGCATCTTCTGAGCACAGCATCGCGCCCATCGGAATACCGCCTGCTATAGGCTTTGCCAACGTCGTGACGTCAGGGAGTATCCCGTAATGTTGGTAGGCAAACCACTGTCCCGTACGTCCAAGGCCGCTCTGTATCTCGTCGGCGAGCAGGAGTGCGCCGGTGGAGTCGCAGAGTTCGCGCGCGGTGGAGAAGAACTCGGTCGATACAGGGTGGATACCACCTTCTCCTTGAACAGGTTCTATACAGATCGCGCAGACATCATCGGAAAACTTCGCTCTCAGGTCATCGACGTCGTTAAAACGCACGAACTCAACGTCAGGCATTACAGGAGCGAATGGGGCGCGATACTTCTCCTTGTGCGTGGTTGCGACCGAGCCCATCGTGCGGCCGTGGAAGCTGTGCTCGAGCGCGAGAAATTTCGTGCCGATCTTCTGGCCGTTGGTTCGCATACGCAAAGCGTGCGCGCGGGCGAGCTTCAACGCTGCCTCCCATGCCTCAGTACCGCTGTTGCAGAAAAACACCCGATCAAGGCCGCTGATCTCCGTCAGGCGGAGCGCGAGGTTCGCTGTGCCCTCATGGTAGTAGAGGTTCGATGTATGCAGCAGGCGAGCACTTTGATTCCGAATTGCCTCTTCGATCGCGGGATGCGCGTAGCCAAACGCAGACACTCCGATACCGCTCAGCAGGTCGAGATAGTCATGGCCATTTTCATCGCGCAGATAGACGCCTTGTCCGCTCACGAAAAGATAGGGGTTCCGCTCATATGTCTGGAGAAGCAACTTGCTCTCCGCAGCCTGTATTGATGCCAGTTTCATGCGACCATGACCTCCGTTCCGTCGTTCACCCGTGTGGAGCAGAGGTCGGGCAACAGCAACGCCGACTCCGCAGGCAGAATACGTACACGCTTCACTCCGTGTGTCAGGGCCTCCCGGCAGGCATTCAATTTAGGCAACATCCCGCCAGAGACAACCTGCTGTTTTTCCAGCGCCGGAATCTGTGGCAGCGTGAGCCAGCGCATCACATTTCCATCCGCACCCTTGACGCCTGGTACATCCGTCAGGAAGACAAGAGTATCGGCCCGAGTGCAGATCGCACATGCGGCGGCCATCTCATCCGCATTGATGTTGTAGTACTCGCCATCGAAGCCCAGGGCAATCGACGAGATGACGGGAACAGCTCCCATCGTCCAGATAGCCTCAAGCCAGCGTGGATCTGCGGCGGCAATCTCGCCAACGAAGCCAAGATCCGGATTCGTCTTCTTCTTCCGGGCGCGAAACACATGTCCATCCCCGCCTGAAAGTCCAACGGCCGCTTGACCATGGGATCCAATCGCTGCGACAAGCGACTTGTTAACCCGGCCAGCCAAAACCATGAGCGCTGCATCCCGAGTCTCCGCATCGGTGATGCGCAGGCCCGAGACAAACTCGCTCTTCTTCCCCATCTGAGCCAACGTGCGAGTCAACTGCACTCCACCGCCATGGACCACGGCCACCTGATTGCCGTCTGCGACAAGCTCAGCGATTGCCCTGCCGCATGCATGGAGTATGTTCGGGTTTTCAAGGGCCGCACCGCCTAACTTCACGACGAATCTCACAGCAAGCCCTCCTGTTCTTTCCATCCACACATCAGATTCATATTCTGTACCGCCTGGCCGGCTGCGCCCTTCAAAAGATTGTCAAGACATGACACCATCACCAACCGCTTGCCATCTGCAGCCAACTCGAATCCAAGGTCACAGAAGTTGGTTCGGGCAACGTGTTGAATTTGTGGCAACTGTGGCGAGGAGTGCAGCCGGACCAAGGGGCTATTCCGATAGAAGTCCCCAAGCACGGCGCTGATCTCGGAGGGGTTTGCCGAACGATTGAGCCGGAGATAGATCGTGGAAAGTATCCCGCGCGGAATCGGCAGCAGATGCGGCGTGAACTGAATCTGGTCCACCTCTAAATATAGTTGCTCGAGTAGTTCGCCAGTGTGACGATGACCGAAGACGGCATACGCCGAGAGATTGTCTGCGGCATACATAAAATGCGTCTTTGCCGTCGCTGCTTTTCCAGCACCGCTCACGCCCGACTTTGCATCGCAGATAATTCCATACTCAAGATTGACCAGCCCAGCCTGTAGCAGAGGTGCGAGGGCAAGAATAATTGAAGTCGCATAGCATCCAGGATTGGCAACTAGTCGCGCCGCCTTGATTGTATCCCGATGCAACTCCGGACACCCATAAACGGCCTCCGCCTGCAACGCTGCAGCGGTCTTGGGGTCTGCATCTTTCAACCGGTAGACGTCACGGTTCCGAGTCTCCTGCAGCCGCCATGCCCCGCTGAGATCAACCACCTTGATACCGCGCGCAATAGCTTCGGGAGCCCACTCACGCGATTGCTCGTGAGGCGTTGCCAGAAACAGTACCTCTACGCCAGAGTCGACGGCGCGATCCCAACTGAAAGGCAGCACCGGATTCGACCGGGTATCGCCGGCCACAGCTAACTGCGGATGGAGATCTTCCAGATAGGTCGACGTTCCGGCCTCAGACTCGCCCGCTCGACCGAAAAAAATCGGCTTCGCTCCGCTCAGGCACGGATGGTTCAACAGCAGGCGCGCAAGTTCACCGCCGGCAAATCCGCCCACGCCGGCCACAGCCGTCTGCGGCGCCTCGAACGGCGCTCGGGCCAGCTTGTCTTCAATGATCGTCGATGTACTCTGTGCTCTCAGGTTAGCCAATGTACCCTTCAATTCGCGCCTTCAATATCTTCCCCTGTTCCTCGTCCGGGCAGATGATGAGGACGGTGTCATCTCCCGCGATCGTGCCAATCACCTCAGGCCAGTCTTCATAGTCGATTCCTGCTGCAATTGGCTGTGCGCCTCCGGTTGTAGTAATGAGAACCAGAAGATTCAGCGCCTGTCGTACTTCCAGGCCGAAGCTTTGAAGAACCTCGCGGATTCCCGGCAGAGTATCTTCATCTGTATCTGTTCCACCCGGCAGAGAATATCCATCAGGTCCTTTAGACAATCGCAGTTCGTGAATGTCACGAGAGAGCGTTGCTTGTGTAACATGGAATCCACGTCCTGCAAGTCTTCGCCGTAACTCATCCTGGTTGGTCACTGCTGTCTTTACCAACAGTTCCCGGATTGCAGTGTGGCGTTGTTGTTTCATGAGAGTGTTTTACCTTTTCAACAATCAAAGCGTCGTCACGCGGCGCTGAATTTCAAGAGCAATAAAAACCTTATGCATAAATATACATTAAGATGTATATTTATGCATATAGCGCTCGTCAAGCACGCTGCGCCTCCAAAAAGGAAGGTGCGTCTACCGAAGACATCACGTTTCGTCCGACGTATAGTGAAGCATGGAACGGTCTCTTGCACTTGCTTTTAATCTGGTGCCTGGTACTTCTCGGGCGGCTTCAGATGTCCTGTCTTCTTCTCGGACGCCCTCGAGTGTCGCGCCTTCGAGGAAATCTTCGGGTGCATTGTCCTCGTTGATTGATCAGCGCTTCGATCATGATTCGTGCGGTGTCGGATTCGTGGCCGCGGTCGATGCTGTGCCTTCGTACAAAATTTTACAGCAGGCGCTGACTGCGCTTGGCCGGCTGGCGCACCGTGGCGCGACCGCCGCTGACGGCAAGAGCAGCGATGGGGTTGGAGTTCTGGCGGCGGTTCCTCGTGCCTTGCTGGTTCGCGCAGCCAATCTCGAAATTGATGAGAAGCAGGTGCTGGGCGTCGGAATGCTGCTGATTCCCGCGGAAGAGACGCGGGCGGAGGGGCTGCTGGAGCGGTGTCTGCTCTCCCATGATTTTCAGGTGCTTTGTTGGCGCGACGTGCCGGTCCGGACCGAGTATCTCGGTGAGACAGCGCTTGCCACGATGCCGAAGATCCGCCAGGTCCTGGTGGTCGACGCTTCGAATGCCGAGCCGGGGACGATGGAGCGTCGGCTCTATCTGGCGCGGAAGCAGTTTGAGCGGTCGCACGAGCGCGGGGATGTGACTGGGTACATCTGTTCGCTGTCCTCGCAGACGATCGTCTACAAGGCGATGTGTACCGGCAATCTTCTTGCGGATTTTTATCCCGACCTGGCGTCAGAGGATTTTGTCACTCCGTTTACGGTCTTTCATCAGCGCTATGCAACCAATACTTTGCCCACATGGCATCGCGCCCAGCCGGGAAGAACGATCGGCCATAACGGCGAGATCAATACCGTCTGGGGCAATCGGGCGCGCATGGCGGCTCGCGACTCAACGCTGCCGGTGGAGTGCAAGCCCGTACTGACGCAGGGTGGAACGGACTCCACCAGCCTGGACGAGGCGATCGAGCTCTTGTCGAAGAACGGCAGAACGCTGGCCGAGGCCATCCGGATGCTGCTTCCGCCTGCCGCCGCAGGGCATCAGACATCGTCCTTCCTGCGCTATCACACCGACTGCGCAGAGCCATGGGACGGCCCGGCTGCACTAGCCTTCAGCGATGGCCGCATCGTCGGAGCCGCACTCGACCGGAATGGGCTGCGTCCTTGTCGATTCGCCATCACTAAGGCTGGCCTGGTGGTTGCCGGGTCCGAGGCTGGTCTGGTCGACCTCGATCCCGAAGATGTGACGCACAGCGGCCGGCTTGGGCCGGGTCAGATGCTGGTCGTCGATCTGGTAAACCACAAAATCTATGAGGATGAGGCCCTGTTGGAGCTCTTCGATGCCGGCGCGACCTACGCGAAGCTCGTCGAAGACACGCCGCTGTCTCCAGTCGTCATCCAGCCCGCGGATTCGGCGGCTCTGGCTTCCACGCAGAGGGGCTTCGGGTACACGCGGGAAGACGTAAAGATGATCCTGCAGCCGATGGCGACGGAGGGCAAGGATGCGGTCTGGTCGATGGGCGACGACACTCCGCTGGCCTTCCTGGCACGCTCTCCGCGGCCCATCTACGCCTACTTTCGGCAGCGTTTCGCGCAGGTGACCAACCCCGCGATCGATCCTCTGCGTGAGGCCTGTGTCGTGTCGCTGCACACGCGGCTTGGCCCCTGGCCCCACATGCTGGACAAGAACGCTCCGCTGCCCGGCCTCGCGCTGCCTTCACCGTTCCTGTCCCTGGGACAGGTTGAGGCTCTTCGTCAGCATCAGTATCCGCATGAGGCAGAGCTGCATCTGGCGGAGCTGCCCTGCGTCTTCAAGCCGGAGGTCTCACTGGTTCAGGCGCTCGACGACATCTGCATGCAGGCAATTGAGCTTGTCCGCAACGGCGCCCGAATTCTACTTCTGTCGGATCGTTCGGCAAGCACTGGGAGACTCCCCATTCCCATGGCGATGGCAACCGGAGCAGTCCATCAGGCTCTGGTCGCTGCCGGTCTTCGCACTCTGGCCGGACTGGCCGTTGAGGCCGGGGATTGCCGGGATATCCATCACGCAGCAGTCCTCATCGGTTACGGCGCTGGCGCGGTCTGTCCGTGGCTTGCACTAGAGACCGGCATGAGCCTCGCCCCAGCCGGCGCCGACCCCGCTGCTGCAGAAGCCAAGATGTTGAAGTCGCTGGACGCAGGGCTGGCCAAGGTGATGTCGAAGATGGGCATCTCCGTGGTAGACAGCTACCGTGGCGCACATCTGTTCGATATTCTCGGTCTGCACTCCAGCGTGGTGGAGCGCTGCTTCGTCGACACACCGTCGCCGCTCTCAGGCATCGGCTTCGCGGAGGTAGAGCGCCAGCTTCGCCAGACCTGGCAGCCGGGCGATGCGAATACTCCGGTCTCCGCCGATCTGCCGACCGGACTACGGTTGGGTACGCTTCCGGAAGGCGGATGTGTCGGAGCCGCACGCGTGGCAGCCACCGACGGTAAAGGCTTTGCAGTCAGTGGTCGGCAGCGCACGCAATGTTCCCCAGCCGATCGATCCTGCTGGTGCCTTTGCCATCTACACGAAGGACGTCATCGCACGTGACCCCGCCGTACTACGTGATCTTCTCGAGATTCGTCCCGCTGGCCCTGAACTCGCACTAAGCGATGTGGAACCGCCTTCGAGCATCTCCAAGCGGTTCGTTGCCAGCGCGATGTCTCTGGGGTCCTTAAGCCCCGAGGCGCATCAGACCATCACGAAGGTGGCGAGGATGCCGCCGTGTACCGCGTACAGCCTGTCGATGCCGGAAATACACCTCCAGCAGGGGGAGCAAGCCTGCAGGCCCGCTCTGGCGGCGGTACGGCTGTTGCGGAGCCCGTTGTCGAGGCTCCTGCGGTGCATGTATCGCTCAACAACAAGATCAAGCAGGTAGCCTCGGGCCGCTTCGGCGTGACCGCGGAGTACCTCTCTCATGCCGAAGAGATCGAGATCAAAGTGGCGCAGGGAGCGAAGCCCGGAGAGGGCGGCCAACTTCCCGGCCATAAGGTCAGCGGCCTGATTGCAAGACTTCGCCACGCTCAACCGGGCGTGTCGTTGATCTCGCCACCGCCGCATCACGATATCTACTCGATCGAGGATCTGGCGCAGCTCATTTATGACCTCAAGCGCGTCAATCCGCGCGCTGCGGTTGGAGTGAAGCTGGTATCAGGCTGTGGCGTGGGCACGGTTGCGGCGGGTGTCGCCAAGGCCTATGCGGACTTCATCGTGATCGCCGGCAACACCGGCGGCACGGGAGCCGCCGCGTTGTCGAGCATCAAGTACGCTGGAAATCCGTGGGAGCTTGGGCTGGCCGAGGCGCAGCAGGTTTTGATTCAAAACGGGATGCGTGGACGCGTCCGGCTGCGCACAGACGGCGGTCTCGCCACGGCGAGGGACGTTCTGATCGCGGCCCTCCTCGGCGCTGATGAGTACGCCTTCGGTACGGCGGTGCTGGTGGTTCTGGGCTGCGATATGGCGCGGCAGTGCCATCTGAACACCTGTCCCACCGGAATTGCAACGCAGAAGCCGGAGTTGCGGGCCAAGTTCCGCGGCAAGCCGGAGCATGTGGTTCGATTCTTCGAACAGCTTTCGGGAGACCTGCAGCATCTGCTCGCCCGCTACGGCCTGCCCTCCATCGAGGCGGCGATTGGACGCGTGGATCTGCTTGAGCAGGTTCGGTTTGACGGCAATCTCGATCTTCAGCCGATGCTGGCGAGGGTCGGCGAGGATCGTGGCCGCTGGATGGGGATCAGGAACAATCAGCCCCTTCCCAAGCCTCCGGTCGATGAGGCGTGGATTGCGCCCGCGCTTGAGGCGATTGAGACTGGTAAGCCGTATGTCATTGATTCCTCGATTGCTAACTGTGATCGCGCGGTCGGTGCACGGCTGGCCGGGGAGTTGGCGGTACGTCGCGCACAGGTCGATCTCCCTGCGGATGTGACCTTCAACCTGAAGGGAACGGCTGGACAGTCCTTTGGGGCGTTCGCTGTCGAGGGCATGAAGCTGGTGCTCCAGGGGCAGGCTAACGACTTTGTTGGCAAGGGTTTATCGGGCGGTGAGCTTGTGATCCGGGCATGTGGCCTGGCGGCGAAGGATAGCGGCCAGCACGTCATTCTGGGCAACGTGGCTCTGTATGGCGCTACGGCGGGCAAATTGTTTGCCGCAGGGCGGGCAGGGGAGCGGTTCGCGGTTCGAAACTCGGGCGCAACTGCTGTTGTAGAAGGAATTGGCGACCACGGGTGCGAGTATATGACAGGTGGGCTCGTCGCTGTCCTGGGCAGGGTTGGCATGAACTTCGGTGCAGGCATGACGGGTGGTTTGGCGTGGGTGTACGATGCTGACGGCTCCTTCGTGTCTGGCGAGAGGTATCATCCTGAATTCATTACTGCAGAAGGGTTTAGCTCTGTCGATGCAGAGTCGCAGGATAGCCTGAAGACGTTGATCGAGGCCCACGTGGAGCGATCGGACAGCGGTCTGGCGAAGGCTATGCTGGCAGACTGGGCGACGCTGGCACCGGCATTTGTCCGGCTTACGCCAAAGCCGCAAAACTAGTGCACTTGTTCGTCAAAAATGGGTGCTGAAAGCTGGTTTTTTGCTGGTTAGAAGATGGCAGAATGACTGGCAAGTGTGGCTTCAGGTTGGCCATCCATTTTGCGAGCCTCAGGGCTGGCCTGTGGAAAAAGTTGAGTCTTTTATCAAAATGCATAAAGATTCATTTAGGTGCTCTCGCCATGCTCTCGTTGCAGGCTTTGCCATGACGGTAAGGGAGCTCTGACCAATGCAGGATCCTCTACGTTTGAGGCCAGTCAAACACTGAATCAGAGTTCATTGTTGGCAAAGCCCTTCCGTTTCATTAGAGTGGCGGAACTGGAAACGGCGGAACTGGAAACTTCCGGTGCGAGGCATGAACTGAAGGGCAGAGCGATGACAGCGGTGGCGGATCGAAAGAAGACGGCGGCTCAGTCAGGAGCGCCGGCGACGGGGCCGGGAAGCGAGAAGTATCAGCGCATCCTGGACGCGGCGGTGGAGGTGATCGCCGAGCGCGGATACTTCCGTTCGCCGGTCAGCGCCATTGCGGATCGCGCGGGGGTGGCCGACGGCACGATCTACCTCTACTTCAAGAGCAAGGACGATGTGCTGCGGACGGCGATCGATACGACCTTCAACCGCTTCTACAAGCAGGTCGAGGAGGAGTTCAAGACACTGCGCGGGCCCAGGGAGCAGCTCGAGTACATCGCACAGGTCCACCTGGAGAGCAGCGCCGTCAATCGCAGCATGGCGATCCTGATGCAGACGGAGATGCGGCAGAGCGCCAAGTTCATCGCCGAGTTCTCGCATCATCATCTGGTGAAGTACATCCAGGTGGTCCGCGAGGTGGTGCGGCGGGGGCAGCAGGAGGGGATCTTCCGGCGGGACGTGTCGGATGGCGTGGTCGCGCACTGCATGTTCGGGGCGATTGACGAGCTGCTGAGTTCCGCTGTGTTCACAGGACGCGTCTATGATGCGAAGGCGACGGCTGCTCAGGTGATCGACGTGCTATTGAACGGGATCACGGCAGTCAATAAGGAATAACGATAACGAGCTGACAACAACGGCAGAGGCCAGGGGAGTGGAATGCTTGATCTGAAGACGGTGAATGACGTTCTGGTTCGGGCTACAGGACGAGGGGATCGCTCGGTGATGCTTTGGCAGGACGCTGCGGGACAGTGGAAGCCGATTGCCTCGACGGAGCTTTACGGCCGGGTGCGGGCGCTGTCCGATGTGTTTCGCGGATGGGGCCTGGGCAAGGGCGACCGCGTGGCCATCGTCTCGGAGAACCGGTGGGAGTGGCCGGTGACGGACTTTGCGGCGCTGGCGATTGGGGGCGTGGATGTGCCGCTCTATCCGACGCTGACGCCGGAGCAGATCGGGTACATGCTGCGGGATTCGGGCGCGAAGGTGGCGGTGGTTTCGTCGCGGGAGCAGTACGAGAAGCTGGCGCAGGCCGGGGAGCTGCCGGAGCTGGAGCATGTGGTGGTGATGGACGCCGGAGAGTTTGCGGGCGCCGAGAGCTTCGCCGCGCTGATGGCCGGAGCCGAAGGGAAGCAGCAGCGGGATGCGGAGTTCGACGTGATGGTGAAGCTGGTGCGCCCGGAGGATATGGCGACCATCATCTACACGTCGGGCACGACCGGCGAGCCGAAGGGCGTTGTGCTGACGCATGGCAATCTTGCGAGCAACATCAGCGTTTCGACGAATCCCTTCAACTTCAGCGATCAGGATAGCTGCATCTCGTTCCTTCCGCTGTCGCACGTGACGGCGCGGCATCTGGACTACGCTCTGCTGTGCTCTGGGACGAAGCTCGCTTATTGCTCCAAATTCGATCATCTGCCTGGAGCGATGAAGGCGGTACAGCCGACGATCTTTGTGGCAGTGCCGCGAGTCTACGAAAAGATCCGGCAGGTGGTGGAAGGGAAGTCGGCGGCGTCCCCGGTAAAGTCGAAGATTCTGCGCTGGGCGCTGGGCACGGGCAAGGCCCACAGGGCGGAGACTCTGGTGGGGAAGACTCCGGGAGGGTTTGCCTGGAAGCTGGCGAGCAAGCTGGTGTTCAGCAAGATTCGCGAGGCGTTTGGCGGGAGGGTGAGGGTGTTCGTCTCCGGTGGCGCGCCGCTGGGAATGGATACGGCAGGATGGTTCGCGGATGCGGGGATACGGATATTCGAGGGCTACGGGCTGACAGAGACCTCTCCCGTGATTGCGCTGAACTACCCCAACGCGCATCGCATCGGAAGCGTAGGGAAGGCGCTGCCGAATGTGCAGTGCCGGTTTGCCGAGGATGGCGAGCTGGAGGTGAAGGGGCCGTCGATCTTTGTTGGCTACTGGATGAAGGAGAAGGAGACCGCTGAGGCGTTTACGGCGGATGGTTGGTTCAAAACCGGAGATATCGGGCACCTGGACGGCGATGGGTTCCTGTCGATTACGGACAGGAAGAAGGAGCTGCTGAAGACCAGTGGCGGCAAGATGATCGCACCGCAGCCGATCGAGAACAAGCTGAAGGCGAATACGCTGGTCGCGCAGGCCGCGCTGGTGGGGGATAAGCATAAGTTCGCGTGCGTGCTGATCTCGCCGAACTTCGCCGCGCTGGAAGGTTGGGCCAAGGGTCAGGGAATAGCGACAGAGAACCGCAAGGCCCTAGTGAAGGATGTGAAGGTGGTAAAGGCGTATCAGGAGATCGTGGACAAGGTGAATCTCGATCTGGCGAACTTTGAGAGCATGAAGCGGGTGAGCATCGTGCCGGATGAGTGGAGCGTGGAGGATGGGACGCTGACGCCGAGCATGAAGCTGAAGCGGCGCGTGGTGGAGAAGAAGTACGCCAGGGAGATAGACGAGTTTTACGCGGACGAGGCGACCGCTTCGAAGTAAGACGAGGCCTTAGATTACTCACGCGTTCTGCGGCTAGATAGATGGCCAGTTCGAATCCATGCGGGGATGGAGGCTTTCTTTCATCGCTTTAGTTCCGAGTTGACGACTAACCGGCCAAGTGGTTTAGTCCGCAATTGCAATTGCTCTTTCAGTCCTGTGCCTTCATCCGAAGGTTTTGAGATGGTTCAGAATCAGTTCGCTGATTTTATCGGGTGCCTCTTCTAGGAGCCAGTGAGAGTAGCCCTCCAGCACTTCGAATTGGTAAGCAGCATCGACATAACCAGCCGTTCTGGTCGCTGCGGTTCTTCCAAGTGCCATGTCTTGGTCTCCCCAGATATATAGAGTAGAAACTTTGACTTTGCCTACCCGAGCGTTGAGGTCGAGAGCACGATACCAATTTAGGACAGATGTGAGCGCACCCGTTTCGGACAGACGGCGAACATTGCATGAGACCTGCGCCTCA
>WNFJ01238460.1_pt1 | contig 23730 bp, 19 predicted proteins | sample 5400461 | NCBI WGS metagenome assembly WNFJ01 (sample SAMN13153349, study PRJNA577476) | soil metagenome | isolation source: 115 cm saprolite on Douglas fir-dominated hillslope | place: USA:California | collected 2013-09-17
CAGTCATGACGGTATGTGCCAATATGTCATGACACTCCGCTAGCGACCGAAATGCCCGGCATCAACCAGAATCCGGTACCTCTGATAGAGCCGCACCCGTAGTTGCGCGACTCCGGGTCGCACCATGCCGGTACCACAAGCGGCTCTGTGACATCTGTGCCCATGACAGCCTCCTAATAAGAGCACCCCTGTGCGCCAATCAGCCATGGGCAGCTGCGGCCCCAGTCAGCTCATGGATTCTTTGGCCCAGGCACATTTCCACACTGATGCCGTCGCCTGTCGGTGTCAACTAGACGCTCGGGCCGCGGCACGACAGGATGTTAGCCCGTACCGCAGTGTCAGCTCATATCGGTTCGTGTTCGAGCTAGCCGGTTGCTGTGTTCGTGCGAGACCCGCTGTTCTTACGTGCCGCGGCTTGATGCCGCTTTGGGCGTCGACTCTGACAAACTAGGGCTGCTGGCCCAGGACGACCGGTTATGCGAAAAATGGGTGTCGTCGTCATCGGCGGTGGCGATGCTCGCAGAGTTGCGTAGATCTGGCGGCCGCGGCAAATATATCAACAGATCGCTGGAAAGCATGCTGTCTGGCTGGCGGCATACTGGCTATTAGTGCCGGGAAAATGACGGACGTTCATCAATGCGGTCACGTGCCCGCGGCTATGCAAGAGCAAGGAGCGTCGTGGAGCATTCGGGCGAACCTCATGCTCCACGACTGGCTCCGCTCAGCTGAGATTAACAGCCAACTCGGGCGGTGAGGGTGTAGTACTGCTCCCATGGGCCGACTGATGTCGCGCGGGCGCGCAGCATGGCATAGTTGCCCCCGGTGTAGCCGAGTTCCGCTGAGACCCAGCGGCTATTGGCGTTGGACCGGATGATTAATGTACCGCTGCTGGTGCAGTACAGGCTGTAGCGCTCCCACGGGCCGATCGATGTCGCGCGGGCGCGGAGCATCGCGTAGTTGCCCCCGGTGTAGCCGAGTTCCGCTGAGACTCCCCGGCCGTTGGCGTCGGAGTCGATGAACCAGAAGCCGTAGGTGTAGTCGTAGCAGAGGGCATATCGCTCCCATGGGCCGATCGATGTCGCGCGGGCGCGCAACATCGCATAGTTGCCCCCGGTGTAGCCGAGTTCCGCAGACACCCACCTGGCGTTGGCTGCGGACAGGATGCTGTCTCCGTCGTAGCAGGCGACGGAGTCGCTGGGGGCTGCCGACCGAAGGCCACCCGCCGGGCGGGTTCCCGCCTGTGGGGGCCTGGCCGGTCGCGCGCCGCTCGGCAGCGTGGGCGTGTGCCCAGCAGGTGCGACGGCAGGCATTGAGTGGGCGGCCGCAAGCGCTGACGGCCGGGCGGTCGCCGACGCGGGCACCGCACCGATCAGTGACGCAGCGGCCGCGCCGATGATTGTGGCAGCGGCGAATAACCTTGTGCGTTTCATGCGTGCTCCTTCCAATGATGGACATGGGTATAGACATGCGCAGGCCAGCGCGTGATGACGCCTAATTTAAGAGCACGAACCCCGTTATTGAAGAACTTAGGCCTGTACGGACCGTATGCCCCTGTCAGAAAAAGTCCTACCACACGATGGGTCCGCAGTAAAGGGGTTGAGCGAACAGGCGCAGCGCGGGGTAACAGCAGGAGAAGTCATGCTACCCGGCTCAGGCCAGCAGGCCAAAACTAAGTTTCGGGCGCGTCAATACCTGTGGGTGGTCCAAAGAAGGTGAACCCACCTGGCAAAACGTTCAGACACCGGTGGAACGGTCACCTCCCGGAAATGCAGTCCCACTGACCAGCAGAGCACCAGTGCCACTCTAGTGTCTCGTAATTGATCAGAGTTACCCTGCACGGCGGGCATCCTCTGCCCTGACTGCCGCGATGGCTCAGCGGCTGTAAGTTTGCGTCCATGGAAGTGGTGTACGGATCTTGAACTGACCCGGCGTGCCGCACGCTCATCGGCATGTGCGGTCGACCCGGAACACCCATGGCAGCTCGCCACGCCAAAGGCTTGATCTGTGCGGCCAACCGTGTCCACCACCGAACCGCTGATTCCGCCCATATCGGCTCTGGCACGTCGCGCCGATGCGGCCAGTCACGCTCCGTGACGACATGTCGGTACCATGGGCAGGTGCGCCAGATGTCCGGGCGCCTGCTCTCGGTCGGCGGTCGGCGATACGGCGAAGATCGCCGCGTCATCGTGAACATCGCGGCGGAATTTCGGCCAGGCCAGCCGATGGCCGCATATTCAGCTGGAGCGGCGTTCGGTGTTCATCGCGAATGACGCTCAACACGCGAGGCGCCCCGGCCATACGTCTTTTGTCCTGTCCGGTGTGGTCCAGCCCACCCGCCCAGGCCGCCAAAATAGGGACACGGCCTGGGCGCGCCAGCGCCAGGTTTGCTTGACATGCACGAGCGGCCCTGTATTCTGGCCGCATGATTTTCCCCGATCCGGGGAAAATTCGCCGGCATGGGGGTTCAAGTCCCCCTCGGACACGTTAATTCCCCATGACCGGCCGTTCCCGGGCACGGGGAACTGTCACCCGGGCCCGGTCCTCCGGCCGCGGCGGGTGCATCAACTGTTTGTCTTCCTCCTTCCTGGGCTGTTGCTCCGGCCGTGTCACCGGTCCCGGCCCATGGCGACGATGACGGCGCTGTTGCCGCGGGCGCGGATAGTGCGGGTGTCCGGGTCATAGGTGAGTGTGGCGCCCGCGGTCCGCAGCTGGTCGATCAGGCCTGCTATATCGGCGGAAATGGTGAGCTGTATGGTGCCGTTGCCCTTCGCCGGGCCTTCGCCAGCGAGGAGGATGGCCACGGCGGCCAGGTGCGGCAGGATCCGGTCCTCCCGCACATAGGTGTTCTTCGGCCGGGCGGGTTCGGGGCGGGCGGCGCTGGTGTAGCCGTGACGGCACCGGTAAGCGGGCTTGCCGTTGGACCAGGCTGATTCCAGCCGCCGCCCGCACTGCCCGCAGGCCAGCAGCCCGGCCAGCAGGTATCTTCGCGCTGCCGGGCCCGCCGGCCCGCGGCCAGCGCTGGCGTCCTGGGTGGCGATAAAGTCGGCCTCGCTGACCAGCGCCGGGTGCGCGGGCCGGCGGGAAATGACCCAGCCCTCGGGCAGGTTCCACCGCTGCACCTGTTTGTGCCCGAGCCCGGTGTTGCCCGGGTCGACCAGGTCGAAGTCGGTGCGCTGCCGGTTCCACACCTGCCATCCGGTGTACCGGGGGTTGGCGAGGATCGCCGCTGCCGTTCTCAGCGTCCACGCTGTTCCGGCCCGGTGCGGGTTCCGTTGCGGGTCGGCGGCCGACGGGCACGGGATTGCGGCGTCGTTCAGGGCGCGTGTGATCCGGGCCACGCTGTGCCCGGCCAGCCGCTGGGTGAACATCCACGACACGACCGGCGCGGCCCCACGCCGCATGCGCCTTGTTCGGATGCGGCCCGGCATCAGCCAGCCGGTACCCATACGGCGGCCGGCCACCTAGATACCTGCCCTGCTCCCTGGTCTGCGCCGCCATCGCAGTCCGCACCCGGATCCGGGTCCGAGTGATCTCCCGCTTCGACTGCAATCCCAATGCCAGCATCGTCTGCTCGTGGTCTTCGGCGTGGTAGTCGATCCGCCCTCCCACCTCCGGCGCCCACAACGCGATGCCGTAATGCTCGAACAGAGGTGCCATCGACGCGTACTGGCTACCGCAGAACGCCCGCTCATACTCCCCGATCACGACCGCATCCCACCCTCGGTCCGGATCAGCCAGCGCAGCCACCAGGGCAGCAGCCTGCGGGCGGCGCGCCCAGGCCATGACGCGGCTTTGACCGATGTCGAAGAACTCGGCCACGATCCGCCCGTAACCGGCTACCAGCGTGGCGGCCTGGTCCCGCTGGCGAACCCGCGACGTAGCTGGGTCCTGCCAGTCCTCAGTGGATACCCGCCCGTAAAACGCGAACCGCAATCCACCCGCCGCCGGGCCGGAGGTACCGCGACGGCCAGTGCGCTCTGCCCAGGCCGCCAGCCCATTCCGATCGCTAGCGGCGACAATTGCCTGCCCCGGGCGAGATACGGTCACCATGCTGAGCCACCGCTCACGCTCTCGCCTCCAGACGCACCGCCAATCCCGCACCCAGGATGCCGTCACCACCGCAACGCCACCTCAACGAGAGCGCTGAAGACCCGCTGAAACCCGCCCGCCAACCAAGACATCACCAACACCACGGGATCCACGAAACCCACATATCGCGGCTATTCGGCGCGGCCAGCCGACCCATGCGCGCCGGGCGAACCCCAGCCGTTCCAGCCGAGCCTCGGCTGGAACGACTATAGGATCTGCTATAGTCGTGGTGTGCGGGAATGGGACATCTACCAGACCGACGCGGTCGCTGTCTGGCTCGATGAGCTGTCAGCTGAGGACCCGAAGAGCGCCGAGCTGGTCGACGACGCGATCTACGCGCTGAGCTGCTCGGGGCCATCGTTAGGTCGACCCCTGGTGGAAACGATCGCCGCGTCGAAGATCAAGAACCTGAAGGAGCTCCGCCCGCCGTCCAGCGGCACGAATAGGATCCGCATCCTGTTCGCGTTCGACCCGTGGCGGTCGGCGATCTTACTCGTGGCCGGGAACAAAGAAGGCAAGTGGAACCGCTGGTACGCCGAGGCGATCCCGAGGGCCGAGCAGCTGTATGAGGTCTACCTGAAGGAACGGGCGGAAGAGGAGTCCGGGTGATGAGTGAATACACCAAGTGGGACCGCGCCGCCCACATCGAACGGGTCGGCGGCCTGGAAGAGGCCGAGCGGCGCCGCAAGGAACTCATGGCCCGCCAGACGGGATACCGGCTGGCGGGCGAGCGTAAGCGCCAAGGGCTCACACAGGCCCAGCTCGCCGAGACGATGGGCGTCACCCCCGGCCGGGTCTCCCAGGTCGAACGCGGCGAACTGGCCACCATCGAAGCCGTCGCCCGTTACGTCGAAGCCCTCGGCGGCCGCCTCGACCTTGTCGCCAGCTTCGGCGACCACACCCTCACCGTGACCACGACCGAGAACGCCTGAGAAGGTGCTCCTTGACGGCTCAGGTCGGGGGGATGGGATCGTTCGAGCCGTTCATGGGGTCATTTCCGCTGGCCGCACTGCGGAGGCGCCGCCACGAGTCCGCCTGCGCGGGTTCTAGCCTGCCCATGCGACTGAATCACGCAACGCCTTGACACCGCTGCTCGCTCCCCTCCTGGAGGCCGCTGTTGCAGCGGCGGAACAGCATCGTGATGTGCGCCTACGTACTGATGTTTCCACCTTCGCGGCCGTACTGGCGGAGCTGCCTTCTGCCGCCGAGGCCGACGGCGCCGCACCTCAGGCTGCGGAGCGAATTCCTACCTGTTGAGAGAGCCAGTCGGGCAGGCGCATCCGGTGGGTGGCTTTGGCTTGCGCCTTTTGTAGGTATTTTGAGATCAATCTAAATCGGTACCGAACCACGGCTGCTGCCCTCAGCCACATCAGCCCGGGCAGAATGCTGCAACTGAGCCGCCCGGCGCCTATGCGGGACTCTGCGCGAGAATAAAAATGTCGGCGGTACCGGGGATGATTGTGGCATGAGTAACCCCCAGACCACCGGCACCGGCACCCGTCCGGTCTTGGGGCCGTGGTTCTTGACCGAGGCACCCCTGGTCGACGTCAACCCCCAAGCTGACCTGCGGTGAGTCGGCGGGGGCCGGCCGAGGCGCGGCGGCTGGGTGAGATCTCAACGGCGAACCCCACGCTTACGCTGCTGGGGCCTATAGCCGGGACTGGGTGCTCCCCCTGTTCGCTGAGCACCTCGAGCCTGTCGAAGGATTAGTGTCGGCGGAGTGGTTCCACGAGCGTGTCGCGGAGGCTTTGCAGGAAGCCCGGGAGGACAAGGAGTGGCAGGGGGATCGGTCACCGAGTTCGCGATGCGCGTGGTGGGTCAAGCAACGGTGGCTGGACACAGAGATGAGCGACACCGGCGCTCGGTACCGCCTCTCCCCGTACTCGTTGCGGGCGTTGCGTTTCGTGCGGGAGATCGCCGACGGGGAGAGCACGGTCTCGGGAGCCCGGTTGGGCAGCATCGCACACGCGGTACGGCGTCTGGCAGACATGACCAGCCCGGACCGGTTCGCACAGGCGCAGCGAATCGACGAAGAGATCGCCGAGCTTCAGCGGCGCAAGCAGGAGGTGCTCGAAGGCCGGGGCGGCACCGCGACCGCCGCACAGCTGGGCGAGCAGCTGCGTGAGGTGCTGGCGATGACGCGCAGCCTTCCGGCTGACTTCCGGCAGCTGCGGTCCATGGTCGAGGAGCGGCACAAGGTGATCGCCAGGGAAGCGCTGGCGGAGACCCCGAAGGCCGACATGGTTGAGTCGTACCTGCACGAGAATGACCTTCTTGCGAGCACCCCCGAAGGTGTCGCCTACCGGCGGTTCGCGCGGATGCTGTCCTCATCGGAGGAGTCCGCGACGATCCAGCGTGACCTGGACCAGATTCTCGCCGCGCCGTTCGCGCGTGACCATGTGACTCCGGCTCAGCGGCAATCGCTGGAAACTATGTTCTCAACGCTGATGAGTGCCGAGCTGGATGTGCAGGAAGCCTATGTGCGCTGGACCGCGTCCTTGCGGCGCGTGCTCACCAGGGCCGCGCATGGGCAGCACGCGCGGCTGCTGTCCCTGTCGTCGCTGGCGCTCGAAGCGGCAGCAGGCTGGGTGACGGCCGACCCGCACAGTCGCGGCCGTGAGCTTGACGTTGACGTCTTGGGCGTTGGCCTGTTCGGGGTCGAGGACGTCTCCCAGCTGCAGTTGTGGCGTGATACCGGTCCGCAGAACGTGACAGTATCGGTCGCCGTGAGCGGGGGCGAGCTGCCTGCCGGGGAGCGGGCCGCGCTCCGCCTGGCGGCGGGGACGAGCCATAAGGCCGCCGCCAGGCGCATCAACGAGCTGGTGGCCGAACGTGGCGTGGTCACCGCCGCGGAGGTGTTCGAGCGCACTCCGGCCGAGTTCCAGCGTCTGGGGTCGCTGGTGACGATGCTCGACCTGGCGGTTGAGAACGGCACGGTTGACCCAGAGGTTGCCGAGCGGGTGACGCTGAGCGGGAAACGCGAGCATGAGTTGACCGTGCTGCTGCCGCACCTGGCATTCCACGAGCCCATCGCGATCCGCGCGGGAGAGAAGCCATGAACAGTCCGTGGCCAGGCACGAGCGACGGCGTCGGCCTCGACACTGAGATGGGCGGCAACGCGGAGGCGGGGCGGGAGCACCTTGGCGACCTGGCCGGTGACCGGCTCCCGGGGCCGGCCCGGCGTGCCCTGGTGTCCCTGCTAATGAACCGGTACATCTCCAGGACCCGACACCGCGTTGCGTGGGAAGGGATCCTGGCCTCCGAGAACGACCTTCGTGCCCGGCTGGACGAGATGTACCTCGACCTAGTCGTCGACCACGAGGCCGAGGTCGCATTCAAACGGCAGCAGGACGGTGACGACATCCCCCGTGTGCTGCGCCGTGAGAAGGCCCTGACCAGGGACGCCTCGTTCGTGCTGATCTTCCTGCGGCGCGAGTACGCGTTCGCTGACCCCGGCGACGGGCCGGTGATGATCAGCCGTGACCAGATCGCTGAGTTCCTGCGCGCCTACCGCGAAGACGGAGACACCGACGACGCCCGCTTCTCACGCCGGGTCGACGCCGCGATCAACGCGCTGATCAAGCCCTGGCAGATCCTGGAACCCGACCCGGCCGTGGACTACCTGTTCACTGTCTCCCCAGTGGTCGTCCCCCTCGTCGGTGTCGATGAGATACACCGCCTCGAGGCAGCGTTCCGCAAGGCCGCCGGTCCCGAACCATCGCCGCTACCAGATGGCGACGTTAATGACAGTGCCCTCGAAGGCGGCGAAGACGCCGATGACGACGGTGAGGGAAACCTGCCATGAGCACCGTCCCGGCCGAGCAGTACCGCATCGACCAGGTCCAGATCCTCAACTGGGGCGGCTACGCCGGCTTGCAGGTGATGCAGGCCGGGCGCACCAGCACAGCCATCCTTGGACCTTCCGGCCGCGGCAAATCCACCCTCCTGGACGGCATGGCGTCGGTGATCATGCCAAACCCGCAGGAATTCAACCAGGCCGCCCGCGACGACAAGGGCCGCAAGCGTGAGCGCACCGTCTACACCTACGCTCGCGGTCTGAGCGTGAGCCATCAAGACGACAACGGCCGTTCCGCGACTCCCTCGTACCTGCGTCCTCCAGGTGGGCCGGGCTTCATCAGCGGCGCCGCGATCACCTGGTCCAACGGCATAGGCAAGCGGGTGACCGCCTTCCGGCTGGCGTGGGTGGGCACCGATGCCACCGACAACGCCGCGATCGGCAGCAACACGGTGTACGGGTTCGTGCACGATGCCTTCGACCTGGCCCGTCTGGACGGGTTGAAGCCGGCCCGGCTGGGGGCGGCGCCGCTGTCGGAGGCATCCATGCGCCACCTGATCGATCCCGCCCGCAGAGACCTCGTCGATCAGAGCCAGCCACGGATGCACGCCGCGATGCGCCGCGCGTTGCAGATGGGGAGCACGGAGGAGTCCCAGCGTCTGGCCATGCACCTGCTGCGGCGCGCCCAGGCATCCAAGGGGATTTTCTCGATCAACGACCTGTTCAAAGAGTTCGTCCTGACCGAGCCACGCGCCCTGGCGCGGTGGGACGTCACGCTCGAGCATTACCAGGAGGCCTCGCGCCTGTACGACGAGTTCGAGCTGGCCAAGACCAAGACCGAGACGCTGAAGAACCTGCCAGTCGTGGCCGAGCAGTACCGGTCAGCCGGCCGGGACGCCTCCGATATGCGCGCCCTGGCCCAGCCGCCAGCCTCGGGTACCGCCCGGCTGGCAGTGTGGCATGCGGGCAAGGTCCTGGACTGGGCATACACCTATAAGGTCCTGGACTGGGCATACACCTATGAGGAGGACGTTCGCCTGGAACTAGCCCAGGCCGAAGAGGACCTGCAGCGTGCCCGGACACGCGAAGGCGAAGCGGAAGAGGCACAAACAGACGCGCTCGACGCGCTCACGGCTTCCGGGCCCGACAAGACGGCCCTGGTCCGTGAGCGGACCGAGCGAGCCCAGGAGAAGCAGCAGGAGATCGAGGGGCGCCGCGGCACCATGACCGCGCGGCTGAAGGCATTCGACCAGGTGCTGCCCAGCTCCAGTGGCGACTTGGAGTTGTTGCGGGCTGCTCTGAGCCAGCAGGCGGCTGAACTCGCAGGCCAGCTCGGCCTGCTCTCGGAGGAATACGAAACCCAGGCCGGGGAGAAGCGACGTCTCGGGACGGCCATCCCCCAGCTGAAGGCAGAACTCGACCGAGTGTCCAAGCAGGCCGGCAACATCCCTGGCGACGCGGACCAGCGACGCCGACGCATCGCCGATGGTGCCGGGATCCCGGCCGAACGGCTGCGGTACATAGGGGAACTGCTGGAAATCCCGCCCGAGCACCGCGGGTGGGAGCGGGCGATCTTGACGATCATCCGGCCCTTGGCCAGCGACCTGCTGGTGCCCGCCGAGGACTTCGCAGCGGTACGGGCGTGGGTCAACAACCACAACCTCGGAGGCGACACCACCCTGGTGCCTGGTGCCGCACACCGGCCGGTGCGCACCCACCCGGCTGGGACGGTCGCGGCCATGCTGGACATGACCGCCGGCCCCTACCAGGGGTGGCTCAGCGAGGAACTGGGGCGGTTTACCTACCTGTGCGTGGAGAAGGACACCGACCTTGAAGGCCCCCGCCTCGACGGTGTCGTGGGCCGGGTGACCCGCGCCGGAATGCGCACCGCCCCCAACAGGCGGGTCGTCAAGGCGGACGCCCCGCACCGGTACCGATGGGTCGGCCGCGACAACAGCGCCTTGCGCGGCGAACTGGAGGACGAGCTCAACGGCCTCCAGCGGCAGTTCGACGACGTCACCCGGCAGGCCGAGCTCGCGCGCCGCCGTGTGCAGGCTCAGCAGGCACGCATCGATGAGCTGGACCGGCTCCTGGGCGATCTGTCGTGGGAGGGCGTTGACCTCGAGCCGGTCACGCGGCGCCTGGCCGCACTGGCCCGCGACCTGGATCGTGCCGACAACCCCGAACAGCGGGCACTCCGCGCCGCTTACAAGACCGCCCAGCAGGAGTTCTTCGAGTCCAAGAGCGCGGCCGACCGGGCCCAGCAGAACGTCGAACGACTCAACCGGCTGTGGGGAGCCGTCCTGCGGGTCCAGGATGCCGCGAACGACACCGTCGACGCCCATGAGCCGCTCACCTCGGACGAGCTGGCAGCAGCCGCGACGCTGCCGTTCAAAACGCCCGCCCTGGAAAAGGTCGACCTCAGCGGCCGTGACGTCGACGAGAAGGCCGATGCCGCCGTGCAGACCAGCTACCTGGATGCCGCCAAGCTCCTGGAGGAGCAGATCCGGGGCCGTGACACGGCCCGAGCCAGCCACGAACGCACCCTGCTGGTGATCATCCAGGCCTACCGCAACATCAACGACCGCACGCACCGCGAGGTCGATGACACCATCGAGTCACTGCCAGCGCTGGAGCACATCCATCAGCAACTGGTCACCGATGACCTTCCTCGCGCCCGCAGGAACTGGCTCACGAAAATCGACGCCGACCTCAACCAGGGACTGCGCACTCTGCTGCAGCAAATCGACGTGGACCGGCGCGAGATCACCCGCGGCCTGGACCCGATCAACGCCCTCCTAATAGGGGTGCCGTTCCGGCACGGCTCCCACCTGGCGATCGAGCCGGCCGACCGCCCTAGCAGCAACCTCCAGGAGTTCCGGAAGGTCGTGCTGGCCTTCACCCGGGACAACCCGCTGGGACAGGACCTGTTCAACGACGAGACCAAAGTCGAGGCTTCCTTCAAGCAGCTGCGCAAGAGCCTGGAGCATCTGACCGAGGCCTCCCGGGCAGGAGAGTCCTGGCGGCGAAGCGTGTTCGACGCCCGTGAGCACGTCACGTTCCACGCCATCGAGACGCCCCCCTCGGGCAAGCCGATCGTGCACGAAGGGGTGTCCGGGATGAGCGGCGGGGAAGGGCAAGAGCTGATCGCGTTCATCCTCGGCGCCGCGCTGCGCTACCGCCTCGGCGAAGGCGGCCAGACACCCCGACGTACGGGTCTGTTGTGCTCGATGAGGGGTTCGTCAAGGCCGACAGCGACTACACCGGGCGCTCGCTCCGAGCCTTGCAGCAGCTAGGGTTCCAGCTGATCATCGGCGCCCCCCGCGAGAAAGCCACAGCGTTCGAGGACTTCGTCGACCTCGTCGCCTACATCAGCACCGACCCGGACAACCCCGACGGCGTGCGAATCTACTCCATGACCATCCAGGAAGCCCTCCACCTCGACCAGGACGCGGCCTGATGCGCGGACCCGACTACGTCCTGGAGAAGGCACAGAACCGGTACCGCAGCGTGTGGCGCGACGCGCTCATGGGCGCCGACCCAGGCATGTACACCGTGGCGCTCGACCCGCCCTCCGCCATCGACGTCACCACCCGCGCCAGCGACGTCTCCGCCTGGCTGACCCATTGGCGGCACTGGGCCGAGCAGCACTCCGATGTCACCCTGCGCACCCGCACTATCCGCACAAAGTTCGGCGCCCAGCCCATTCACACCCACCTCGACATCCCCGGCACCGCCGCCCTAGCCGACCTCAACCCCGGCACCGCCTCGCACTGGCAGCGTGCCCGCGCCCGATGGGACCAGCTGCGCTACCACCAGCCCGGGCAGGCAGTGCGGCCCTGGCTGGCACGCATCGTCGACCTCGACAACTACGACTTCACCACCCTGCTCAGCGCCACCGCCTGGTTCCGGGCCCATCCGCGCTCCGGGCTGACCGTGCGAAGCGTTCCCGTGCCTGGCATGCACACCAAGTGGCTCGCCCGGCACCGGGGCATGGTCCTCGCCTGTCTTGGCACCCCCACCGACTCCAGCGAGTCCACCGAGTCGACCGGGGACTTCGATCCCGTCGACATCCCCACCGGCGACCTCGACGCCCTCGGGCTGCGCCCGCTGCCCCGCGAGATCAGCGTCGTCCTTGCCGATCCCGTCCTGCGCGCCGCCGTCGGCGGCCTGCGACAGATCAGCGCCCCTGTGGACGAGCTCGCCGGGCTCCAGATCTGCCCGGATGCGGTCCTCATCGTGGAGAACAAGGAACCCGCCCTCACCTGGAGCGACACGACTGGCCTGGTGGTCATTCACTCCCTGGGCAACCACCTCGACGTCCTCAGCTGCCTGCCGTGGATCCCACACGACCGCTGCTGGTACTGGGGCGACCTCGACCGGCACGGCTTTACCCTTCTTTCCCGCGCCCGCACCATGGTCCCGCGGCTCACATCCCTGCTCATGGCACCAGGCGACATCGAGACCTACCGGCCGCTGGGCGTCGAAGAAGACCTCGACCGGTACGACCAACCCGATCCAACGCTGAGCCTGGCGGAAGCCAGCGCACTCGCCGCGCTCCAGCTCACCGGCGGGAAATATCTGCGCACCGAACAGGAGCGGATTCCCATCAACGACGCCGAACACGCGCTCTCGAGCAGGCCCGGAATCTCGGCTACCGAGGCCCCACACTGAGTGACACACTGCTGGATCTTGGCCCTGGCGGACTTCCCGCCATTCCTGATGAGCGGACCCCGTCAGCAGCACAGATCCTCCGATACCTCCAGACGTGGGGCAATGGGGTCGATCGGACCTCGGACACGCAATTTCCCCATGAGTTGCTGAATCACGGCATGCTGGAACGTCACCCGGGCCCGACGTGCAGCCGGGGCGGGCGCTCTGCTTGAAGCTTCGGCCTTGCTTATCTCCTTTCCTGGCGGGGGTAACTGCGGGCGAGGGTGATGACTGTGGGGCGCGGGGATCCGGTGCGCAGGGTGCGGTCGCCCTGGTCGTAGGTAAGCGTGAGGCGGGTGACCCTGAGGCAGGAGATCAGCTCTGCCGCGCCCGTGGCGATGGCGGAGGGCCCGGGGCCCTGCTCCGGTCCGCTGGAAGGCCCGGCCGGGGCGCCGAGGAGGATGGCCAGGGCCGGGAGGCGGGCCAGGACCTGGTCCTCGCGGATGTAAGCCTTCCGCGGCCGGGCAGGGTCGGAGCGGGTATCCACCAGCGCCGATCCTGCGCTCACCGTCTTGCAACGAGAAATGGCCCAGCTGCCACAGTTCGCCGACAGCGCCACGCTCGCGACGATGATCTCGATCGTCGACGACACCTACTCAGGCGCTCTCGCTGCACGCAACGCGTTCATCGCAGCGAATCTCGTTCAATTCATGGACGTCGCGACGGCGCAAGCCGATCTCGCCCCGCTGCCCGGCGGGCTCACCCACGCCCAGCGCCAGGCTGCGGTCACGCAGCGCGCTCAGGAGGTCCTCAACCCGCTCGCTGTGTACCTCACCCAGACCAGGGTCATCGCGGCGCTCGCTGCCGCGACCCAGCTGGAACCGGCCGTCGTCTCGCTGCTCATGCGTCAGGTCGATACGCCCGGGACCATGACCACGATGCTGACGACGCTCACCGATCCAGCGATCATCCACAAGGCGGGTGGCGCCTACACGCCGATCACGCCGGCGAACTTTCCCAATCAGTTCGCGGCGATCGAGTTGCTGGACAAGATCGGTACCGTCGTGCGCCGACTGCATCTCGTCCCGACCGATCTCGGCTGGCTGCTGACCCACGCCGCGACCTACGGCGGCCTCGATCTGCGGCAACTCCCAGTACTCCCGGCCGCAGCCGAACTGAGCTATCCGGCGCTGCTCGCGACATCGCTGCTGGTCAAGCTCGATCGCAGCTTCTCCTCCGCCCCCTCCGGGGCAGCTTACCCCGACCTGTACAGCATTATCGCCGCAGTGAGCAGTGGCGGCCTCGCAAGCGCCGGGGCGACGCAGACCGCGCTCGGGGTGATCAGCGGCTGGGACGCGACCGACATCGGCTTGCTTGCCACGACCCTTGGCGTGCTCTTCCCGTCCGACTACACGAATCCGAAGACATACGACGCCCTGCGCAGGCTCGACGCGATGATGGCTGCGTCCGGCGGGAACGCAACCCAGCTGGTGAGCTGGGGCAGGGTCGCTCTCTCTCCGACGGCTGCCGCGGACTCCGTGCTGTCAGTGCTCAAGTCGCGTTATGGCGAGGCCGATTGGCTCCAGCTCGCCCCGACGCTGATGGACCCGCTTCGCGAACGCCGGTCCGCCGCGCTTCAGGCGTTCTTGCTCGCCAAGCGTGACGGCGGCGACGCGCTGCTGTTCAGCGATACCAACGCGCTGTTCGAACACTTCCTCATCGACGTCGAGATGAGTTCGTGTCAGGTGACGACGCGCGTCATCCAGGCTTACGCGGCCGTGCAGCTATTCGTCGAACGAGCTCTCATGGCTCTGGAAGAGCCGAACGTCGTCGTTGACCCGAACCGCGATGACACCTGGTCGCAATGGCAGTGGATGAAGCGTTACCGCGTGTGGCAAGCGGCCCGCGAAGTCTTCCTCTATCCGGAGAACTGGCTGGTCGAATCGCAAAGACCAAACCGGACGGAGCTCTTCCAGAAGCTCGAGCAGGAAGCACACCAGAACGAAAACACCGCCGACTACCTCGAGACCGTCGCGCTGAACTACATAGACCGGCTGGACGAAATCGCACACCTCACTGTCACCGGAACGTGCACAGATCCGCACACCGGGGCGATCCACGTCGTCGCGCGCACCGTGGCCGACCCACCGAAGTTCTACCACCGAACCTTCGCAGACCGGACGTGGTCCGGTTGGCAGCAGATCCCGGTCGATATCAAGGCACACCAGGCGGTACCCGCCGTGTTCCGGCGCCGCCTGTGTATCTTCTGGGCCGAGGTGAAGGTCGTCGGCGAGCCCCGCCAGAACGTCCCGCCAGCGCAGGCGTCGACGAACGCCCCGCCGGACCCTGCCAAATATGTCTCGATCGGGCTCAACTTCACCGTGTTCAGAAACGGTGCCTGGTCGCCGCAGCAACGATCCCGAGGGCGACTGTTCGACCTTCCGATCCTCAACTCACAGACGGTGAGCAACAGCACCGCGATCGAGGCGCTGTACACGCTGAAGGTTCAAACTCCGGCACCTGCGCCGGGCTACGGCGCCTTGCTGTCGATCGACGTGTTCCGGCTCGGCGACTACGACGTTCACGAGTTCAACCTCTTCTTCATCCACGAGTACTACCCCATCCTTGACCGACCCAATGCAGCCGTTCATATCGGGCGAGCCACGTTCGACGGACGATTCAGCGACCTCGAGCAGCGCAACCTCGACATCGTCATCGGGGCCAGCAAGCAGCACATGCTCGAACACGCCCAGACCGCGTACGGACCGGACGCGCTGCCGCTACTGGAACTGCCGTCGGCACAGTCGGAACCGAACCTCGCGCCCGAACCCGGGCCGCTCATCCCCCAGGCCGGCGCCCTGACGACCGCCCCGCCGCATACGTCCGGCACCATGCCGTTGGTTTTCACCTCGGCGAGTTCGCTGCAGCAGAGCAACGGGCCGCTGCTGAACACCGGTCAGGTGCCGTTCCGGGTCATCGGCGACGACTCGGATATCGAGTTCGACCCCGGCTCGCACTTCATCTACCAGGACAACCGCCGCGGTTACTTCGTCGAGAGCGTCAAGTACTACCAGTGGGGCAGCGCGTGGCTACCGAACCCGCCGTCTTATGCCTCGACCGCGCCGTACGAACAGCGCTACGCCTTCCACCGCTTCTACCATCCGTACACGCGCCTGATGTGGCATCAACTCTCCGGCGGCGGGTTCCCGGCGCTCTATGACCGGAACTTCCAGTTGAGCCCGGACACCGTCGACCCTAGCAGTGCCGACAGGTTCAGCTTCCGCAACACCTATAACCCGGTGACACCGCGCGTCTCATGGGGCGAGGACAACGAGATCATCGCCTTCGAGCCCGATGCCGCGTACTCGGTCTACAACTGGGAATTGTTCTTCCACGCACCGCTCTACATCGCCGAGCGGCTGAGCCAGAACCAACGATTCGAAGACGCACTGGCCTGGTTCCACTACCTGTTCGACCCGATCCGGTCCGGTACCGAACCGGTGCCCCAGCGGTTCTGGATCACCAAGCCGCTCAACACCTTGACCACGACAGCGATCCTTCAGGAACGCATCAACAACCTGTTGCTCGCCGTCGACCACGGCGATGCCAACGCCGTCGCCCAGGTTGCACGGTGGCGGCGTGATCCGTTCAACCCGTTCCTGCTCGCTGACCAGCGGCCGGTCGCTTACATGAAGCGCGTCGTGATGTCCTATCTGGACAACCTGATCGCCTGGGCGGACAACCTGTTCTCAAGCGACTCTCGCGAGGCACTCAACGAGGCGACCCTGCTGTACGTGATTGCGGCCGAGATCCTCGGGCCACGGCCGGTCGCCGTGACACCGCCGCAGCACCTCGACGAGTCCTACCACGATCTCGAACCGAAGCTCGATGCATTCGCGAACGCCATGGTTGCGATCGAGAACGTCGTGCCCATGGGCGGCGGAGGCGACGGAGGCGGAGGCAACATCCCGGTGCCGCAGACCTTCTACTTCAAGATCCCACCCAACGACACGCTGCTCGGGTACTGGACGACCGTGGCCGATCGGCTGTTTAAGTTGCGGCACTGCCAGAACATTCAGGGCGTCACTCGCGCACTGGCGTTGTTCGACGCACCGATCGACCCCGGCCTGCTCGTGCGGGCGCAGGCGGCCGGCATCGATCTCGGCAGCGTGCTCAACGACCTGTCCGCACCGCGCCCGGGCTACCGATTCGCGACCCTCTACGCGCAGGCCCTCGACTTCAGCGCGGCGGTGCAGCAGTACGGCGCGAAACTGCTGGCTGCGCTCGAACGCTCCGACGCAGAGGCGCTGAGCATACTGCTCACCGTTCAGCGTCAGCAGATGGCAGCCGAATTGGACCAGGTCTTCCAGAGCCGGGTCGATGAGACGCAGAAACAGATCGAAGCGCTTGAACAGAGCATCGCCCTGGCCCAGGCGAAGTACGACGACGCGCACGACCACCCATTCGTCAACGCCGCGGAAGGCGTCTACCTCGGCGTCAAGGGCTCGGTCATTCTCGCCAACATCGTCTCTGGCGTCATCCACGCGATCGCCGGCGGACTGGCGCTCCTCCCCGATTTCGGGCTTGGCGTGGCTGGCTTCGGCGGGTCACCATCGGCGGACGCCACAGAGGGCGGCAAGAATGCGAACGAGGCCGCCAAGGGCGCTGCAGAACAGGGCAAAGCGCTTGCCGACTCGTTGTCGAACGCGGCTGACCTGTCCAAGACGATCGGCGAGTTCATGGAGCGCGCCGACGACAATGCGGAGAAAGCCAAAGAAGCTGACATCGAGAAGAACCGTGCTGAGCCCAGGCTCGCCGCAGCGCAGATTAACCTCGCGATCGCCCAAGCCGAACAAGTAAACCACCAGAACGAAGAGAACAGAATCCAGACCCGACTCGACTGGCTGACGCACAAGTTCACGTCACAAGACCTCTACGACTGGATGATCGGGCGGTTGTCCGACACCTACTTCCAGGCGTATCGACTCGCCTACAAAATGGCCAAGCAGGCCGAGCAGTGTTACCGCTACGAACTCGGCCTCATCGACAGTTCGTTCGTGCAGTTCGGCTACTGGGACAGCCTCAAGAAGGGGCTGCTTGCCGGCGAGTCACTTGCTCACGACCTGCGCCGCATGGAAGCGTCCTACCTGGAGCAGAACTCGCGGCGGTTCGAGATCACGCGAAACGTCTCCCTGGCTGAGCTCAAACCCCAGCAGCTACTCAAGCTCCTGGGGACCGGAACCTGCGATGTCGATCTGACCGAGCAACTGTTTGACGGTGACTACCCGGGTCACTACCAGCGCCGTCTGCAACGGGTGTCCGTAACCGTCGAGTACCCGCACGCCGAAGTCAACGACAACATCAAATGCACCCTCACCCTCACCAAGAACAGCGTCCGGATGACAACCGACCTGTCAGCCGGGTACCAGCGCCAAGCGGGCACTGATCCGCGGTTCGTCGACGAGTTCGGTACTGTACCCCAAAAGGTTGCCCTCAGCGGCGGCCAGAACGACCCTGGCCTGTTCCTCACGGCAATGAGCGACAACCTCGCCGATGCGCGCTACCTGCCGTTCGAAGGGGCGGGCGCCATCAGCACGTGGCGGATCGAGATGCCGTCGGTCAGCAACGATGTCGACCTGGGCACGGTGACCGATGTCGTCCTGCACCTGAGCTACACCGCGCTGGACGGCGGCGACTCCTTCAAACAGGCCGCGGCCGCTGACCTCGCAGCGAACATGCCGACGTCCGGTTCGCTGCTGCTGAGTGCGTCGGCCGATTTCGAGCCCGACACCTGGTCGCGGTTCCTGTCCGGACCGGGCGGCGGCGGCGACCAGTTGTTGACGCTCACGGTTGCACCGAGCCAGTTCCCGCGTTGGGCACGAGGGAAGACGATCACCGTCACCGGGCTGACAGTGCTCGCGACCTCGACGCATTCAGGAAGCTTCGTAGCGCAGCCCCAAGCTCCCCTACCGACGGCGCCGGTAACCCTCAATCCTGTCGCTGGTGTCACCCAACCGAATGTCACGTCCGGCCCTGTCGCCATAGTGAACGGCTCGCCCGGGACGTGGACGTTCAAGATTCGTACCTCGGGCGCCGCGAACTTCCATTCACTCACGCCGGACGCCATCGACGATGTGCTCCTGCTGATCGCGTTCCAGGTGAGCTGATGACCGATCTCGTCACGGCCCAGACGCATCTTGAGCAACCGATCGCACGACTGGTACGGGCCTTTGCCCCGGAACGGATCATCCTCTTCGGATCGCGTGCGAAAGGCACCGCTAACCCCGACAGCGACGCCGACCTGCTCGTCGTGGCCGACCTGGCCGGCAATCCAGAGGTCCACCTAAGGCGCGCGCATCAACTCGTTTCGAGACACTTCCCACCCGTCGACGTCGTATTCTGCACGCCAGAGGACGTGAAGACATGCTCGACAGCCGCCTCGCCCTTCCTGCATTCCATTCTCGAGACTGGCATCGTGGTCTACGCACGTTCTTGGTCTGCCCCCGAGTGACGGAACACCGGACCTCTGGTGGCCACTGCCCTTGTGAATGACGATCACTATCGTTCTGGCGTCGACCTGGCCGCCGCCCGTGCCCGGCACACGGTCACAGGGAGCCTTGCGAAGGAGGCCGCCGACGCCGTGCCGCAGATCGCCAAGGCGATGCCACCTTGACCACCACCCTGGACCATGCCGTGACCGGCCTGTTCCGTGACATGTCAGCCGCCTATTCCGAGCTGGCCAGCCTCGACGCCCTGGCCATCGAACGGATCCTGACGAAGGGGCCGAACGTTGATCACCTCAAGGGACAGCTGCTCGAGGAGCTCGTCGAGCGACGAGTCGTGCCGTGGCTCAGAACCCGCATGGGCGGGTTCGCCCTCGGCATCACCGTCCCGACTTGCAAGAAGCTGGGGATCGTGGTCGCCAGCACACCATGTGGGCCGCTCGCGCAGCCGGTGGTCATTGGCTGGCCTGAGGTGTCGATCTACCTTCGCCGCTCGCTGGGCGCAATGTAGCGCTCCATGGATGGGCCGCACGGGGAAGGAATAGGTCTAGACCAGTACGGCAGAGAAGCACAGCAACCGGGCCGTACACCGGGGGGTTAGTAGGCACGTTCAGGGACATGGCTACTCCTGTGACCTGGCCGGGAGCAGGGGAGATGGACGGCTGTCCTGTAGCTACGGATCAGACGGCAGCCATCATCTACTGCTCTGGCATCATCGATGCATGACCAGCTCCGGCCTCGACCACCTGGCACGCACCGCCTACGAAGCCCACCGCAGCGCCTCCCCTGCATCTCTGCCGCCGTGGGAAGACGCCACCGAGCAGGAGCAGCAAGCCTGGAAAACCGCCGTATCCGCCGTCGCCGTGCAGACCGGCAGCACCCTTACCGAGGCACCCCCGCCCGGTCCCTGGTCATCCAGGCCGAAGACCAGCACCACACCTTCCACACCGAATTCACCGTCGGCCGCCAAGGCGATCTGGTCATCCGCGACGACTTTGCCTCCAGCCACCACGCCCGCTTCCAGATCGCCCACGGCCTGTGGTTCGTTGAAGACCTCGGCTCAACCAACGGCACCCGGCTCAACGGGCGGCGCTTCATGCAACCCCAGCGGCTGAAGAAAGGCGACAAGATCAGGATCGGGCACACTGTCATGACCGTGGTGTCGGCATGAGCGGGATCCCTGGTCTTGAGCCTCTGCGGGGCCTGGGGCAGCGGAAGGAGGGCAGGCGATTCGTAGACTTCACGCAGGCTGCCTGCGGACATCTGCGAGTGGCACACGAGGAACCCTGCTTGAGCCTCCCGGCTCAGGCCCTGGAAGGGTGGCAGGTCGAGCATGACGTGAGCCATGACCACGTCATGCGTATCGCCAAGAATCCGGATTTTCGCCGCGGGGTGCCTTTAGCACTGGAAGCCTGCGGCGCGACATTTCGTCCGCGGCCTCTGCAATCCGGCGGTACGGTAGTCCGGGACCTAGCGATCACTGATTATCCGTTACCGCCGAGTCACCCGTCCCTGCCCAGCTCTTTGATGCGATTGGTTATATCCTTGATCTGCGCCGAATAATACCTAGCGTCTTGCTGATTGGGATTGACCCAGCCTACTACCGTAGGTGCGCAGCGGTCAGCTGCGAGGGTGGTGCCAGCAGCGGCCGGAACTCGCCGAGCAGTTCATTGCGGAGTCTGAACCATTCCTCCATCGACAGATTCCAGGCTTGGGCCATCCAAGCGCCAAATGCAAAGAGGGAGCCAACGACTAGGGCAGCATGCATGCCGTGTGAGCGGCTTTGATCTGCGGGCTCCGCAGGTGCGGCCCGGCGTGCGAAGTGCGGCCTCTCAATCTGCACCGCGAAGCTGCCCACGCCTCCCGACGCGCCGATGATCAGTACCTGCTGCCCGCCCGGACTCGCCCATGGTCGCGCACGGCTTGGAGGGCGGTAAAGCCCGGAGATGGGGACTGCAGCCGCCTGGTCGAAGAAAAGGGTCGCTGGCTTGGGCGCGAGTTTGCCGGTCCGGGCGCGGGCGTACTCGGCGGACGAGCCATTACCGATACCGAACACCTCGTCGCCCGGCTTGACGCCGGTCACGCTGGTGCCGGCGGCTTCGACCGAGGCTCCGGCCCGGGTTGAGGTACTTCGGCCGGCGGAGACCAAATCCTGCGACGCGGATCGGGTAGGGCAAACCGGCCATCACGTGCCAGGTGCCCCGGTCCACGCTGGCCGCGCGCACCCGTACCAGGACTTCCTCATCTCCAATGGTGGGCCTGTCCATCTCCTGGAGCCGCAGCACATCCTGGGGCGCGGAGCCGTACCGGTGCTGGACGATCGCTTTCATGCTCCTCCCACCGCCGATCAGTGGGACCGCTACTCTCAAGTTCTACCAGGGCCGGGCTATCTTCGGATGCGCCGCAAAAGGGCCACAGGTCACGCGATCATCCAGGCAACGACGGTCACGGGCACTCGCCAGCTCCAGAGCAGCCGCAACGTCTGTCCTACTCACACACGGTGCCCCGTTACCGATCCTCCAAGCTGGTGACGTGCGCTGGCTGCTGCCATCAGCCACAGCGGGGAGCGGGCGAGGCGCAGACGATCTACGGCGTCACTCCTCGCCTCGGCGAGATCTCCCGGGCCACCCTGTGTGCTTCGGCCACCAACGTCAGGTGCTCCGCCTCTAGGCGCGTGATCACGGCATCAGGCGGGCAGGCCGCGCGCCAGATGGCGAGTAGCTCCTGGTTCAGGGTGCGCTCCAGGATGATCCGGAGCGCCAGGTTGCGCCTCATGCTGGCCACCCGGTGACCGCGAGGGCGAACATCCCCTCGGCGATGAACGCCAGGACTCCGGCGGCCAGGATCATCGTCACGTCCCGCCTGTCTCGCCCGGTTCGCTGCCCAATGGCCCCCTCTCGGGTAGCGGCAAGACGTGCCGCAACCCGGCGTGCACGGCTCACGGCCCGCCGATCATTCAGCCCTGATGTCATGAATGAGCCGGTAGCACCACGCGGGTCCCGGCGCCGGGATGACGGTCCTGGTCGGCCGTTGAGGTGGGCCTGTGCGTGGCGATCGGGCATCTACGCAGGCCTGGGGCCGGCCGCCCCGCTTGCCTCCTCGAGCGCCGCCTGCAGCGCGGTCACCGCCGCGTCGGTTGCCGCCCGCGCGGTGATCGCGGTGGTGTGCGCCCGGTCGAGTTCGCCAAGGGCGACGCAGTCGAACGCCACCTGCGCGTCGTGCGCCGCTGCCTGAAGTTCGCGCGCGGCCTCGTCCAGGATGGGGCTGCCGCCTTCGGTCTCTGGCTCAGTCATCGCCAATCCTCCGCCCGGGTTGATACGTCGCGGCCCTCAACAGCCCGGCCGTGTCAGGGCCCACGCCCGTGTGCAGCCGCCATGTTCTGGAACACAAAGGAGCTGCCCGATACCTGCTGGGACAGCGGAGTGACCGGACCGCGCCGCGCGGTGTGACTCCTGTTGGCAGGAGCGCTGCACCCAGCAACGATCGCAGCCGCGGGACCCCGGCCACCAAGACGGGAGGTAATGGGCACCGGCTGCCGGCGGCCGCCAGGCCCGGCGACTTGGTTCACGGACCAGGCCCATCCCCCCGCCGCTCCAGCACGTTCGCCGGCTGCCGCGCCGGGCACCTGAACGGCGAAGGCAGGCTTGCTGGCACCTGCGTACCGGCCTATCGCCCCGCCAGCCGCGTCTGGCGGGGTGAGGGAACGCGCGGCCAGCCATCACGGGTTGCTCCACGTCTGCGCCGGAACCGTCAGCCTCGCAATACGGGGCTGATATCAGGTGAAGCGGCAACGCCGGCGACTTCGTTACCGTTGCTGGCCGGCCTTGCTGGCGGCGCACCGCACGCGGCAGGCGCCGCGCCCGTTTGGCGTTCCGCGGCGCAACGACCGGAGCGGGCGTGACGAAGACACGGGCTTGGCCGGGCGCGGTGACCCGCACGGCGAACGGCACCGGTCGAGGCACAGAATCCGGTACGGCGCCGCGCAGGCCCGGGCGCGGCGGACTCACACTGCGTAATCGGACTTCGACCTGGGCGCGGCGCGCACTGCCGCCGTTCTGGGCGGTAACCTGGTCGTCGGCCTGGCTGTTCGCGCCACGCCCGAACGGTCATTCTGTGACGCGGACGAGGCGATGTGCGCGTCGAAGAAGGCAATGCGGCACGTGTCGCATGCGGACGGCTGGTGCTACCCAGCCCCGTAGAGTGCGGGCTGCCTGGCGGATCTCACGTTCCGCCCGCCGTCGGCGTCTACCTGGTGTGACCAGGAGATCTTTCGAGCAGGCTGTGGCCCATTACGGTCCGGGCGGCGTACCGGACGCGTTCACCTGGGGTGGCATATGACTGGCAAGCTTCGGTTCGGTGTCGTCAACGAGTCCGTCCTGGGCGGTCCGGCGTGGCTCGACCATGTTCGCCGGGTCGAGGACGGCGGGATCGATGTGTTCTTGGTGCGCGACCACTTCTCGGCGGGTGCCTATGGCCCGCAGTTGGCTCCGTTTAGCGCCCTGTCGGCCGCAGCTGCGGTGACGGCGCGCCTGCATGTGGGCACGCTGGTCCTGGCCAACGACTTCCGGCACCCGGTGATCGTCGCGCATGAGGCCGCGAGCCTCCACCATCTCTCGGGCGGCCGGTTTGAGCTTGGCATGGGAGCAGGGTGGTACCAGCCCGAATATGCGGCGGCGGGCATTCCATTTG
>WNFJ01063745.1_pt1 | contig 23722 bp, 14 predicted proteins | sample 5400461 | NCBI WGS metagenome assembly WNFJ01 (sample SAMN13153349, study PRJNA577476) | soil metagenome | isolation source: 115 cm saprolite on Douglas fir-dominated hillslope | place: USA:California | collected 2013-09-17
AGTATCCTTCGCGATCGCCCTGGAGCAGTTGCAGGAACGTCTCCAGGCCGCGCAACGCGCCGACGACTGTCGGCGCGACCAGCCGAGCCTGCTTGTCGGTGACATCCAAACTATAACTTTCGTTTTCACTGGGAGAGGGAACGGTGTCACCTGCTCGTTCGCATTGCACCACGAGCGTGGCAGTGCTTTCATCGGCCGCGAGATCACCCGCCAGAGTCAGAACGGTTCGTCCCGCAAGCCGCGCGAGCATCCGAGCGATGCCGGCGCGCAACCGATCGTCTGGATAGTCCTTAACTGCCACTTTGAAACTACCGTTGATGGGCAAACGGCCGCTTTGAGGTCGGACCGACGCAGGGACCGGCATCAAATTCAGTTGGCCCGGAGCTATCACGTCGGGCGCGGCCCCCTGTGCTCTTACTGTGGAGATCAGGCTTAAAGAATAGATTAGGATCAGCACTAGCTTGGTGCTTTCAAGAGTCTTCATGGTTAGCAGATTCCACCTTCGTTTCCGGGCGCTTGACCCTGGTTTCATTCTTTTATGTGCGTCCGCTGTGTTCTATGCGTAGCAGAGGTTTAACCTTTGTCTCTTGAGCAAGATTTTCCTCAGCGCGGTCCCGTAGGGCGAAATGTTTATAGCTCCTCGCGACAAGATACTTCGTAAGCTCCGTAGGAGCGGAATATATTTCCGGGGCGCCCAGTCCATGTTTCAAACGTATCGCTCCTACGGAGCTGAAGGCCGAACTTAACCGTGATGTTCCCGGGTAGCCGCGCCGCGATCCTACGCGTTACGACCTTTCGAGAGCCTGAGCACGCGCCAGGCCCAAAGAGATAAACCTCCCGCCGCGACGGTGATGAGAAGGAAAAACGGCTCTTTGGCAAGATGCGGCCATTCCATGATGATCCGCAAGAGATGCGCCAAGGTGAGCAGCGCAAAGACTGCGCCGGTAGTTATGACATATGCTTTCATGGAATCCTCCTCCGGTGAAACGAGCTCAAGCACCCAAATTCATTCGCCGCCAGGGCTTTTTTACTGGCACTATTTGATCCGAAATCGTACCATACTCCCAGCGCATTTAATCCCGGCATTGTAGCTGATTCAGAGCGGATATTGGCGACCGAAAGTGGCCAATAAAGGAATTTTTCAGATGAATGTAAGGAACATCCGCGATTCTCGCTCCCGGAGAAAAATGTTTGGCTCGAGAATGACTCTCGTTGCTCTGTTGACCTGCTTATTTACCGTTGTTCTGGGCTTGTGTCTACCTCCGTGCCCAACCACCTACGCGAGTAATCCCACGGTATGGACCTTAGTATGGAGTGACGAGTTCGATGGACCCAACGGCTCGGCGGTTGATTCCAGCAAGTGGTCGTTTGATATCGGCGGCAACGGCTGGGGCAACAACGAACTCGAGACTTATACCAACCGCACAGTCAACGCGCACGTCGACGGCGGCTTGCTGGTCATCAAAACGCTCAAGGAAACTCTCACCGGACCCGACGGGCAAACTCGCGACTACACTTCGGCAAGACTGCTGACTAAGAACGCGTTCACCCAGGCCTACGGACGGTTTGAGGCGCGAATCAAGATCCCTTACGGACAGGGCCTCTGGCCGGCGTTTTGGATGCTGGGCGATAACATCGGTACCGCCGGCTGGCCCACTTGCGGCGAGATCGACATCATGGAAAACATCGGCAAGGAACCGTCGACCGTTCACGGCACATTTCATGGACCCGGTTACTCGGGCGCGAACGGCATAGGTGCGGCCTACGCGCTCTCCAATGGCCAGAAGTTTTCCGATGATTTCCACACCTTCGCCGTCGAGTGGGAACCGAACGTGGTGCGGTTTTACGTTGACGGACTCTTGTACAAGACGCAGACACCTGCGGACCTGCCAGCCGGCAAATCATGGGTTTTTGACCATCCCTTCTGTATCATTCTGAATGTGGCGGTCGGCGGTTACTGGCCGGGGAACCCCGATGCGACCACAGTGTTCCCTCAACAGATGCTCGTCGATTATGTGCGCGTCTATCAGCGCGCGACTCCGTCAAGCGTGCCGGTGCTCTTTACTGACGAAGGCGCGAACCGGGCCCTGGCTCTGGACTCAGTGACATTCAATCGCGATCCCTTCTCAGTCAGGGACTCTTACAACTTCAGTTCGGATCACACCACCAGGGTGATCCTGCTATCCGCTAACCTGGACCTGCGACCCGGAGATGGCCCATCGCTCGTGGCGGTCCAGGCCGATGATGGGAGGGGTCACACGTACCCGCTCACAGTGGAATGGATAGGCAGGCTGCCGAGCTTTGATTGGATCACCATGGTAATTGCCAAATTGCCGGATGAATTGTTAGGCGCTAATCAGGCGCTTATCAGCGTGACTGCAAACAGTCAATCCAGCAACCAGGTTTCAGTTTCCATTTCGCCCTGATGTCAGCGGCGAACGCGTTTTGCGAACGGGAGGGTCTTTTATGGATTACAGAGTTGCTAAAATGAAGGAACTCGTGGGCCTTCCAATTGCCGGAATTTTCCTGCTCTGCCTGGCCAGCTCAACCGTGGCCCAGGGGAACCCGACCGGACCACCGCCCGGCGCGGGACCGCCGCCCAACAATAATCCAAATATCGGCGATCGTCAGCGGCAGGTCGACGAAAGCAGATTGCGAAGCGCTGAAATGGACGTCGGCGCGGATGAACGAAATCAAAAACTCTTGCAGGCCGCAATCGCAAACATGAAGGAGGACTTTAGCCGCATTCAGGTTCTGCGCAATGATATAGCCCGAAATCTGGTAGCGCGCAAACCCCTCGACTACAAGCTGGTCTCGGAACAAACTGCTGAAATAAATAAGCGCGCCAGCCGATTGAATGTTTACATGCGTGCGCACGTTCCAGCGGACGAGAAGGAAAACAACTCACCTGAACTCAAGAGCGAAGAGATGATTGGTGCGCTGGTCAGGCTTTGCAAACTGATCGATAGTTTCACAGAAAATCCTGCTCTGAAGAACGCGGCCACGATTGATTCGAAAGAAATTGCCAAAGCTAAGGAAAACAAAGCCAACGCTGATCGAGACCTGCTCGCGATCATCAAACTCAGCGGTAGTCTTCAAAAGAAGTCCGAGAGCCTAAGAATGTCTCAGTAGAAAACCGCCCGTCGCGCGGTCTTTCATTCACCGCTCACGGGACGATTACGAACCAGGCATCTTGCTTTGCGACCTTCTGCTGCACGATGTCCCGGCTTTCAATTAGAGCCGAGTACTTACCCGGCGGCAGACCGGTAAGCTTGATATATTTGGCGAACGTCAAATGAAGCACAGGTTCAGTTACCGGTTCTGTCAGTTGGTAATCCAGAGGCCTCACCGCCTGCCTGCCGTCCTTCATCAGCGTGACGGTGACTCGCACTAACGGTTTTCCCGTTTCGCGGGCAACGGCTGCGTTATAGAGTTTGAAGAAAATGATCAGGTTGTCACTCGAATGAAATTCGCGACTTGGCGATGGGCGAACCTGTACGTTGCCTTCGCTGAAAACGTCACCGTTCCGCGCCGTTTGCTTTACCGGCTCGGCGTGCCGGCTCAACACTGCTTCCGTGGCCCAGAAGTCCGAACCGTCAACGGGCAGTACCAGTTTCTCTTGTTTGGCGGCCACCTTTCCTGACAGCCGATCTCTCACGATCAGATCGACCGTGTAGTTGCCGGCGTACAACTGCATGTCCTGTCTATAAAAGATCTTGTCATTCAAAACTGATTCATATTGCTGGGCCGTGAGCGCGACGTCAAAGTTTCCTCCCAGGCGTGAAAGAATCTTGTCTTCACCTTCAGCTCGGATCACGCCCAGAACCTCGAGTTGCAAACGCTGCTTATCGCCTTTCCGATCGAACTGCACTGCAGCCGGAGGGATCTCAAACGACAGCGGTACGATGTAGAAGCCCTCTCGGGCCCGGAACGGATTCAACTGTAATGATAAAGGCAAAGTCGGATGGGCCTGGATATTGGCAAAGTCTGCCAGGAGTTTTCGGTCGTCAGGTGAGAAAGGCACGATCTGACTTGGTGGAATCGCGTAATAGCCGGGACGAGCCACTACATTCGTATCAGGTCTGCGGACCTCGATCTTCACTTTGCGAAAACTGCCGTCAAAGTTGGTATTGGTACTGCGATAGGCCAGCGTGTAGCGCGAACGAATTTCGGCATCGATCCGCTCCAGAGCGCCGGCGATGTCATTGGTATTTTTTAGAAAGCGTCCGCCAGTGTCCTCTGAGATTCGATACAGCAGGTCTTGTTGCCGATTTGAACCTTCCTGTCGAGTGATATCAAAGACACTTTCACCGGCCGCGGATCTTCGCCGCTGTTCCATATCAAGTCCCCCCGAGATTCCTCCGAGCGGAGAACCAGCTACCAGCGCGCCTGACGTGGGAGCACCGCCGGTCAGACCTCCCGAATCGATGATATAGATGGCCACATTCGCGCGATTGGCGATATCGATCGTGCTTTGAACCTGCCAATCAAGCGCTTCCGGCGCGACAAACCCTTGCGAGAACATGACCAGGGTCTTCTTGCCCGGTATCGAGCGCAGACCCTCGGAGATGGCCGCCAGCGCTGCCAGAACGGGCCGGGTCTGTTGAGCGCTGAGCGACGAGCGCAACTGAATATATTGCTCCAGCATCCGTTGTGCGATTTGGGTTTGCGCGGCTGCGGAGGCAGAAGCTGCGGCAGCCTGCGTATTGGGAATGGTATCAGGAGCCCCGGTCGATATTTGATCTCGAATTGAGCTTATGTTCTCCGAAAGGTCGCGGGCCTCGGAAGTCTTTGAAACGGTCGAGCTGTCATATGCCTTCTCAACCGCCGCGAGGAGCTTTGCTTTGTCCTGCGTAAACGGCTGCAAAAGCTGCAACCCGCGGGAAATGGAGAATAGGGCGACCGAATCACTATCGGATATGCGCTCCCGAATATACTTCATTGTCCCTTCGCGCACGTGTTTCAGGTTCGCTAGGTCGGTACTTTGTCCGTCCAGCACCAGGGCAATGATATTTCGCGGAAAGCCGTTTGGAGTGCGCGGTTTGGGTCCAGTCGAATCGGTTGGGGCTGTCGATTGACCGGCCTCACTGCCGCTGGTGAGGGTCGAGTCGAAGAATTGAATCTTCTGCGGCACTCCGTTTTCAAAAACCGTGAAGTCCTCCGGTTTGAGATCAGTGATGGCCTTGCCCTTCTTGTCTTTGACAATCGCGTCGAGACTTACGAGGTTTGCAGTAACTTTGATTACATCGTCGTCATCAGCGCTTTTATTCGTTTCTTTTTTCTGTTGCGCTGGAACCGGCATGAACGAAAGAAAAAGTGCCGATATCGCCAGCAAATTCAGCAGGCGACTGACCACTTGCCGGCTGACAAAGAAAATGTAGTCACGCATATTTCACCTCAACCTTCAATGATGGCACCGGATATTGGTCGCCGCCTAAGTTAGCGGACGACCCGGCTGGATCGTATTCGAAGGAAGTCTATCGCACTGCCGATTAAACAGAAAGCACGTCCGTGTACGTCGGTTCTGTATTAGTGTGATTACTGACCCTAAGAATAAGGTAGTGGGCTATTAGGAGCCCACTACCAAGAATAATAATTACATGGAATCAACCGATGCTTCGGGCTATAATCGCGTTCCGACCACCAGGCTTTGACGACCCACAGGAGGATCTCTCATGAATTTGACACAATCGGTTTTTCTTCGTATCCGAGTCGGTGCTCTGCTGATCGTCTTTAACTCTTGCCTGGTATTCACGGGTGTTCAACCGATCCGAGCGCAATCATTCGGTAGCCAGGACCGTGACCGTGGCGCAACGATGTTGAAAATAATCAAAGAAGATATTAGCAAGCATTATTACGACCCCACCTTTCACGGAATCGACCTCGACGCTCGGTTCAAATTGGCCGAGAGCAAAATCAAGCTGACTAAATCGAATGCGGAAGTCTTCGGCGTCATCGCCCAGGTTTTGCTTGACTTCAACGACTCGCATACGACTTTCATACCTCCGCAAAGGCAATCCAGTATCGAGTATGGTTGGCTCATGAAAATGTTTGGCGACATCGGCTACATCACGGAGGTCAAACCTCACAGCGATGCTGAGGCGCAAGGATTGAAGTCAGGCGACCAGGTTTTATCAATCGACGGCATCCGCCCGACGAGGGCAAACACCTGGATCTTCTATTATCTCTACTATCGCCTTGCGCCGCGGCCGGTCATCAAACTGGTCGTTCAAAGTCCTGGCGAGCCGGCCCGGCCATTGGAAGTCAAGGCCAAAGTCCAGATGAATAAACGCACAGTTGATCTTACAGATACGATAGATCTCAACAAGTACGATAGAGAGCAAGAGGACGACGATCTGATGAACGCTCAGCGTTTCAGTACCTTCGGCGACGACCTGATAATTTGGAAGATGCCGCAATTTAACCTTACCAGGGACGAGGTGGACGTCCAGATCGATCGGGTAAAAAAACACCGGGCGCTGATACTCGATCTGAGAGGAAACCCCGGAGGCGCGGAAGAAACCTTGCTTCGTCTGATTGGAAATCTTTGCGACCACGACGTCACGGTAGGCGAGATGAAGCGGCGCAAAGAAACCAAACCTATGATCGCCAAAACCAGAGGCGACGGTGGATTTAAGGGCAAACTGGTGGTGCTGGTTGATAGTGACTCGGCCTCCGCTGCGGAAGTGCTAGCCCGCGTGGTGCAATTGGAAAAGCGTGGCGTAGTGCTCGGAGATCGTACTTCGGGAAAAGTCATGAGGAGCCGTTTTTACCAGCATGAGATGGGGGTTGATACGGTGATTGTGTACGGCGCAAGCGTTACCGATGCCGACATCATAATGTCGGATGGCGTTAGTTTAGAGGCAGCAGGAGTGACACCGAATCTGTTGCTTTTGCCTAGTGGCGCCGATCTACGCGCTCATCAGGACCCGTTCTTTCCGGCGCCGCCTCGCTGCTGGGCGTAAAATTGGATCCCGTTGAAGCCGGCAAACTCTTCCCCTTTAAGTGGCGAGCACTAAACCGCTAGCGGTCTAAACCGAAACGGCAGATGCCAGATATAAATTCCGTCAACTCGGTAACGTAACTCCGCTAGCCGTGCTCATTCGAATCGCTCCTCAGGGGGCCAAGTAGTAACCCTCACGGCTCCGCGCAAATAGAGGCACCTTTTCGAGTTTCTTTGAGGACTTTGTATGCAGCATTAGGGCTTTAGCTTCGAAACTCAAGCGATGCCAATCGCTCGCAGTACCACTCGGTATGAAGCTGATCAAATATTGATGTCTTAACTCAAGTGAAATAATTTCCATGAGATCCAGGAATTCCGCCGTGTTTTGTGCATCTTTGGCGAGCCCACCGCTCACAGAACAGATTCGCTCCATTGCCGGACGCAGGGAAGATCGAGGCAACAGGCCAGTATCAACAACTATCGCATAGACTAATACGTCGTTGCGCATCAGCATCTCGAGTACTTGATCCCTTTTTGAGATTGAGCCGGGATCGTTCAAATCCGAGATCATGATTACCGCACGCTTAAAGTGCCTGGCCTCGCTCATCTTTTTAATACCAACCTCCAGCGCATCATACGCCGTTGAGGTTTTCGACGGCTTCATACTTTCAAGCTTGTCAAAACCGCTGATGAGTTCCTTTGGTTCTCGCGTCCAATCGGTGGCCAAAAAACCTCTCTCATCGAAGCCCATGATGAAATATTCATTCGTCTTCTGAGGTACCTCAAAGAATTGCAGGGTCGTCCTTCTGGCGAGCGCGAGCAAGTCGCGATATCTGCTTCTGGAAACATTGAACAACAAGCCGATACTGACTGGGAACGTCGACTCTTCAATGGTGAGTACTTCCTGGGGTACGCCATTATCAAGCATGGTTACTTGATCCTTGTGTAGTCCCCCCACATAGCGTCCTGGCGTATCAGTAATTGTTACGATCACTTGAGTCGGGCGCGTGGTTCCGGGTGAGGTCGCACGGTCTTGCGCCATACTAATGGACAGACAGCAACAACCGACGATTGAAAGGACAAAGGTTTCTAAGATAATGCGGAGTCTAGCCATTCATCTTAGCTTTGACCCAAGGGTTGGTCCCCCAAAAGGTCTTTGATGAAAACGACGGGCCCCCAAGCCGGTTAAGCAATCTGAAACTACTTTAATTCGAATCTGTCTTTGAGTCCGGCAATCATTACTTCGAACTCGCCTGGTTCGACAACTGATTTGTTATCCGCGCCAATGAAGGAAAGATCATCCGGGCGCAGCTTGAAGGTCAGAGTCCGACTTTGTCCTGGCTCCAGATAGATCTTGGCAAAACGTTTGAGCCGCTTTCCCGGCGGCGATAAAGAAGCAACCAGATCACTGACATAAAGCTGCAAGACCTCTTTACCGGCGCGCCTCCCGCTGTTAGTTACGGTGACGCTGACTGACAGTTGATCACTTGTCCCAATTGTCCTCCGATTGAGGCGCAGATCCTTATAGCTGAACGTCGTGTAGCTCAGACCATCGCCAAATTCAAACTGGGGCCTGATACCGGCGTTGTCAAAAGACTCTGTCTCGAATGACTTATGATCGTAAGTCATCAAGGCATTCGGAAAACGCGGGTAAGTGAAGGGAAGTTTGCCGCACGGATTAAAGTCGCCAAACAGAACATCTGCCACTGCTTGCCCACCTTCATTGCCCGGGTTGTAGGCCATCAGCACGGCGCTCGCATTGTCGGCGATACGGTTAACAATTCGTGGCCGGCCTTCAACCAGCACCAGCACTACGGGCTTGCCTGTGTTTTCGATCGCTTCCGCGAGTTTCCTTTGCGGCTCGCCCAAATTCAGATCGGGAATGTCGCCAGGCGTCTCAGTGTAGGACCCTTCGCCGAGACACAGCACGACCACATCGGCATTGCCGGCGGCGCGCACGGCGGCTGGAATGTCGACTTCTGCTTCCACATTAGTCGGGGTGTTATTTGACGCGGTTCCGGCCGGGCGGGTGATCTTCGTGCCGGGAACGTAGGTTACGTTGGCCGCCCCTGCCTTCGCTTCGATCGCGCGTCGAATGGTCGGACGATCTTTGGGATAAAGTGACTCCTCCGAACCTTGCCAGACATAGGACCAGCCGTTGTTGAGGGAAATCAGTGAGTCGGCAGTTGGGCCAGTAACCAGCACTTTTCGATCTTTCGAGAGCGGCAGCAGGTTGTTTGTGTTCTTCAGCAGCGTCATCGATTCACGGGAAGCTTGCAGGGCGGCCTGTCGCGATTCAGGCAGTCCAATCTTTGACTTGAGCGCAGCATTGGGCATTGAGTTCTCGAAGAGTCCCAGCTCAAACTTCACTTTCAAGATCCGCCGCACGGCCTCATCAATTCGCGACTGTGGCACTGCGCCTTCCTTAACCAGCGCAATCAGATAATCAGCGAAGCTGTAATCGAGCGGCACCATGCTCATGTCGATGCCAGCCATGATCGCCATCCGCGTTGCTTCCTTCTCATTGGCTGCGACATGCCAGACGGTTACCAATTTCTTGATGTCTTCCCAGTCAGAAACTACAAATCCTTTGAAGCCGAGTTCATCGCGAAGGATGTCAGTCAAGATGTGGTGATTGAGGTGGCCGGGAATGCCGTTGATCTCCGCGGAGTTGACCATCACCGTGTGAGCGCCGGCTTTGACCGCGGCGTCGAATGTCGGCAGGAAATATTCCCGCAGATAATTTTCCGGGATCCATGCGGGAGTGCGGTCGCGACCGCTGAGCGGAAAACTGTAACCCATGTAATGTTTCAAGCTGGTGGCCACATGCTCCTGCGAGCTGACATCTGAACCTTCCATGCCACGCACGAAAGCTACGCCCATTACTTTTGCGAGGTAGGGATCTTCACCGAAGGTTTCGTAGAAACGTGGCCACACCGGTTGGCGCCCGATATCAAGCACGGGTGAAAAGCTCCAGGGGATGCCGGCGGCGCGCGTTTCCATGGCAGCGATTTCCGAACCTCGTTTCATCAACTCAGGATTCCAGGTTGCGGCCATGCCGATCTCCTGGGGGAAGAGAGTTGCGCCCTGAACGTAGTTCGCGCCGTGAATCGAATCGATCCCGTAGATAACCGGAATGCCAAGCCGGGTCTTTTTTGTCGCTGTCTGCTGAATCTGCCCGATGATCTCATGCCACTTGTCGGGCGTTAGAGCTTGTTCCGCGACGTTAAGAATTGATCCAACACCGTAGCGCACGATTGCTTTATCAAGCTTGGCCGGATCAATCTGGATCTCCTGATCTCTGCCCTTCGCAATCATGCCGATGGCGAGCTGGGTCATTTGTCCGACTTTTTCTTCAAGCGTCATTCGCTTGAGCAGAGCGTCAATCCTTTGCGAGTTGTCATGCTCTGGGCCCGCCGCGCGAATGGTGTTTTGAAAGAACAGATCGCTATCTTCAATGTCCACGGCCACTGGCCCTCTTTCGCCTGATTGAGCCGGCAAAGCGCTCTTGTTTTCTGCCTTATGTACCGACAGCCCGATCCAGGGTGAAAGCGCAGCAATCGCAAGCACAAGGGCCACTATTCTCATCGGATTATTGTTTCCTTTTTTAGGAAGGGTTCAAACGAAACTGCGGCGCTATTCTCTTCTATTTGCAGGGGATATTCAAGGGGTAACGGGCAGAAGAATTCTGGTAAAGTAGTCAAGGAAGTGTCAGAAGCCCGACCGTGAGGGAGGGCAACGCTCGCGAGCACTTTGATTCAAGAAAAGTGGCGGCGAACTACTGGGTTGATGCGATAGACGCTCGTCCCGAGAGTCGCCCTTGCTTACGCGCGGGCTTCTGACACAGACTCTGGCGCCGTGCCTACAGAACATCTTGCCGCTCGCTCAGTGCTCTGTCTTTCCCGATCAACTTGCCGATTTCGCGCCAGGTAATTAGCTTGACGTTATTCTCCTTGAGCAACTTGCGAAAAGCATCGCTGGTGACGAAGTCGAAATCGCGCTGGCGCCATTCAGCGCCCCAGTTGGGATGGCCAAAGGTCACTCCCCTCATCTCTTCGTCGGCAAATGCCAGATGCACGATCATGTCCGTGACGCCAGGTCGCAGACTCTTTATTTCGTTCGTGTAGAACTTGGACCAGTCCTCGGGAGCTACCGTGGGCTCAATGCTTATCGTTCTGTCGAGCACGACATCATCGGGGCCAAGCAGGGACGGCATGAATGACGCCCGGGCAAACCACTCCTGCGAAACTCTGAACGGCAGTTTGTTTTCGCGCGCCACTCGTAACAGCGTCTCGAACAGGGCCTTGCTTTGGTAAAGCGTGCCCATGTGTGAATCCAAATGCGTAGGTTGAATCCCAAGGGCCCTGGCCCGCGCGATCTGGGCCCGAACCTCCGCTTCCACTTCCTTGATATCCATATGTGCGGCCGCCTCGTTTTCCAGAGGATATAAATAGCCGTTACTGTCCAGCAGCGAAGGCACGCGCTCTCTCCCCAGGACCGGGCCCCAGCGATAGAGACTCCACTCGCTGGTGAGCGTCAGATGCAAGCCGAGATCCATTTCTGGATGAGCGCGCGCATAGGCTGCTATTTCGGGGAGCCACGGACACGGAACCATGATGCTGGCAGAACTGACCAGCCCGCTCTCGAGCGCTTTGATCGAAGCGCGGTTAATAGAGTGGGCCGCTCCCAGATCGTCGGCATGCACGACCAGAAGTTTCGCGTCGCGAGGATAGCCAAGCCGTTCCGCTAAAGTCTTTGTCGCGGACTGTGGCCGCGACCGTTCTCTTCTATGAAGAGCCGCGGCCGACGAAGCAGCCAGCAGCAACATCATTGTGGCGACAAAAAGTTTTCCTCTCATTTTCTCACCTACTGTAAAAGGCAAACATAAGTTAACGGAGTCTGGCAGAACCACGTTTCCAGAAAGACCTAAACCGAACCTTGGACCCCAGGTTGATTCGCGCGAAAGGTACGTTTCGCCGGAGGAAATGTCAAACAGAATTTCTCTGGGAACACGGTTTGTCAGAAGCCCGCGCGTAAGCAAGGGCAAACGCTCGAGAACTGTCGCCCATTGGCATCAACACAACAGTTCCTCACCGGTTTTTTTTGAATCAAGAGTGCTCGCTAGTGTGGCCCTCCCTCACGGTCGGGCTTCTGACACACACTCTAACCTGGTGGGCTATTGTCGTCCGCGAACGCGGACTGTTTGAAGTACTTTTTTGCAAAGCTGTGGGACGCCCGTGCCACTTTCGCAAACTGACCCGATTCGCAAAAATAATCCTCTCTACAGAATCTCATATTCGGATATGATGTGAGCTTCAAAAAGACAGTCAATAATCTCGATGGCATCCGAATCCCGGAACCTTGAAAAAGAAGCTGCGCCTCTGCTGAGACGCTTTGGGCTGGTGCAGGCGACCGCCCTGAACATGTCGAACATGATCGGGGTGGGCCCATTCATCACCATTCCACTTTTAATGTCGGCGCTCGGCGGTCCCCAGGCGATGTTGGGTTGGGTTGTCGCTGTGCTAATCGCGATTCCTGACGGGATGGTCTGGAGCGAGCTCGGCGCGGCCATGCCCGGATCGGGAGGTTCGTACCTGTACCTGCGAGAGGGTTACGGTCGCGAAACGTTCGGCCGCCTCATGGCTTTTCTTTTTATCTGGCAGTTCATTCTCAGCGGCCCGCTGGAGATTGCCTCGGGTTATATCGGATTCGCTCGATACACCGGATATATCTGGCAGGGCATTACCGGGCCTCAGACACTAATGGTAGCCGCCGCGGTGGGCGTGGTTAATGTTGCGCTGCTCTATCGCCGCATCACATCGGTTGGCACGATTACCATCAGTCTGTGGATTGGCACCTTGCTTACTACTTTGGCAGTTGTGGTCACCGGAGCAATTCATTTTAGCGCTACCCGCGCTTTTGATTTTCCACCAGGGGCGTTTACTTTCTCGATCGGTTTTCTCTTCGGATTGGGCGCTGCCTCGCGCGTTGGCGTTTATGACTATCTGGGCTATTACGACATCTGTTACATCGGTGACGAGGTCAGGGATCCGGGCCGGACAATTCCACGTTCGATCATCATTAGCGTAGTCGCGGTAGCGATTATTTACTTTGCCATCAACCTGTCAGTTATTGGAGTTGTGCCCTGGCGAGAGTTTGTGCCTTACCAGGTGCATCCCGAATCGGGTTTCGTGGTTTCGCTCATGATGGAAAAGATCTATGGACCGAAGATCGCGACCGCCTTTACGGCCATGGTGCTCTGGACGGCGTTCGGTTCGGTCTTCGCACTGTTGCTCGGCTACTCGAGAATTCCTTACGCAGCCGCGCTTGATGGTTACTTCTTCAAAGTGTTCGGGCGACTTCATCCGACGAAACGATTTCCCTATGTCGCGCTAATCGTTCTGGGAGTTATTTCCATCGTCTGCAGCTTCTTCTCGCTTGATGTAGTAATTGACGCACTTATTTCAACCCGCATCCTGGTCCAATTCATTGGTCAGATCTTCGCGCTCATATTGCTAAGACGGCGGGCGCCGGACATGCCGCGTCCGTACAAAATGTGGCTGTACCCGCTGCCCAGCATTATTGCGCTTATCGGCTGGGTGTTTATCTTTGCGACCACACCGTGGCCGGTGGTGGTTCTTGGGCTCGGCACCCTTGTCCTCGGCGTAGTCTTTTTCCTGGTCTGGTCCTGGTATACCGAGCGGTGGCCGTTCGCTCCTGCTGTCCCAACCACGGATTGATGATTGAGAGAGAAATAATGTTCAGACAATTGACCTTCGGTTCTATCCTTCTATTCCTGGGCCTTAGTGCGTCGGCGATGGCTCAGAGCACACGTCAGCAACCTCCGCCGGCAAAGATATTTCTGCGCGAACATTGGACCATTGAGTCTTCTGCTCAGGTCAAAGAAAAGGGCGACGTGCTCTCCCAAAGGGTCTTTCAGCCGCGGAACTGGTATCCCGCCAGGGTTCCTTCAACGGTTGCCGGCACCCTGGTCGATAACAAGGTCTACCCCGATCCTTTCGTCGGCATGAATCTAAGAATGATGCCTGGTTGCAGCTATCCAATCGGAGCAAACTTCTCGCTGCGGCCTATGCCGGAAGACAGTCCCTTCCGCGTTTCCTGGTGGTATCGAACTGAATTTCAGGTGCCGGCCAGTTATCGCGGACGGAACATCTGGCTGCATTTCGATGGCGTCAATTTTCGCGCCAACATCTGGCTCAACGGAAAACAGATTGCCACTTCGGATCAAATCGCCGGTACGTTCCGCCTGCATGAGCTGAACATCCGCGATACAGCGCGCGTGGGCGAAGTCAATACCCTGGCAGTCGAGATATTCCCAGCTTTGCCCGATGATCTTGGTTGGACCTGGGTTGATTGGAATCCAATGCCGCCGGATAAGAACATGGGCATCTTCCGTGAGGTCTATCTCACCAGCAGCGGGTCGCTCACACTCCGTTATCCACAGGCCGTCACGCACTTCGATCTGCCCTCGCTCGAAACTGCGCATCTGACGGTAAATGCCGAGGCGCACAACGCCACCGATCATGAAGTCGAAGGTCTCTTAAGCGGGCGCATCGAAGGGATTCGCTTCTCACAGCGAGTGAAACTCGCAGCGCAGGAAACCAGGTCGGTTTCCTTCACGCCTGATCAATTTCCCCAACTCAATCTCTTTCATCCGCGCGTCTGGTGGCCGGTGCATCAGGGAGCGCAGAATCTTTACAGTCTCGAGATGGAGTTCACTGCGGACGGCAAAGTTTCTGATCGGCAGAGTACGCGCTTTGGCATTCGAGAGATTACCTCCGAATTGGACAGTCAGAATCACCGGATCTTTAAAGTCAATGGCCGGAATGTACTTATCCGTGGTGGTGGCTGGGCTTCAGACATGTTTCTTCGTTTTATGCCTGAACGTCTGAGAACAGAGTTTCAGTATGTCAAAGACATGAACTTGAATACGATTCGTTTGGAAGGACAACTTCAGCCGGATTACTTTTTTGATCTCGCCGACGAATACGGAATTCTGATTATGGCCGGTTGGTGCTGCTGCTCGCATTGGGAGCACTGGCAGCATCGGGACGATTACAAGGAAGGACCGGTTTGGGACAAAGAGGACTATGACATCGCTGCGAAGTCGCAGGCAGATCAGATCAGGCGCTTGAGAAACCATCCCAGCGTGTTGGTCTGGTTGAACGGCAGCGACAATCCGCCGCCTGCCGATGTCGAACAGATGTACGTAGACATCCTCAAAAAATATCAGTGGCCCAATCCGTTTATTTCGTCGGCGACGGCGAAGAAAGCGGAGTTCAGCGGCGCCACCGGAGTCAAAATGGAAGGACCATACGAATGGGTGCCCGCTTCCTACTGGCTAATGGATAAAGAAGCCGGCGGCGCTCATGGATTCGCGACCGAGATTAGTCCCGGCCCAGCAGTGCCTCCGATCGAGAGTCTCCAGCGGATGATACCGAAAGAGCATCTCTGGCCCATCGATGAGTATTGGAACTATCACGCCGGCGGTGGCCAGTTCAAGAACATAGATGTGTTTACCGCCGCTTTGAATGGCCGTTACGGTGCGGCGAAAGATGTACGCGACTTTGCGCTCAAGTCACAATTGATGACCTACGAAGGCCAGCGGGCGATGTTTGAGGCCTATGCCGGCAACAGGTACACCTCGACAGGAGTGATTCAATGGATGATGAACAACGCCTGGCCTTCACTGATCTGGCACCTTTATGACTACTACCTCATGCCGGCCGGCGGCTACTTTGGAACCAAGAAAGCCTGCGAGCCGATCCACGCGCAATATTCCTACGACGACAAGAGCGTAGTCGCGGTGAATACTACCAATCAGCCGCAACACAATTTGAAGTTGACGGCGCAGGTGTTTGATCTCAATCTGGCGGAAAAGTTTTCCAGAGCAACTGAGATAGACCTCGCTGCGGATAGTAACTTTAAAGCCTTCGCCATTCCCGAAATAAAAGATCTGTCGGCAACCTGGTTCCTCAAGCTCACCCTGCAAAGCGCCTCTGGTCAGATTGTCAGTTCCAACTTTTACTGGCTGTCGACCACCGATGATGTGCTCGATAAGACGAAAACAAAGTGGTACTACACGCCGGTGAGTTCATATGCAGACATGACTCAGCTCGAAAAACTTCCTCCGGTAAAGTTGGGCGTGTCCGGCAGAGCCGCGCGTCGCGGCGGCGAAGAGATCGCGCGCGTGACCTTATCAAATCCCAGCCGCAGCCTCGCTTTCTTTGTCCACCTCCAGATAAAACAGGGAAGTAGTGAACGAGACGTCCTGCCGGTGGTTTGGGAGGACAACTACGTCTCTCTGCTGCCCGGCGAGCGCAGGCAGATTACGGCGACTTATAAGGCGAAGGATTTGGGTAATGCGGCCGCGATTCTGAAGGTCGAAGCCTGGAACAGCTCACCGGTTAAGATTTCCCTGGTGCCTCGTCCGCGTTAGCAGTTTAGAGTACGCGTAAAATCCCACCGGTGAAGTAATCAGCGATATTTTAATGCAAAGGGATGAAAACTTTTCCGCAAAGGTCGCCAAAGAAGATTTCTTTGCGTCCCTTTGCGAAAACCTCTGCGTCCTTTGCGTTTAAGGTCTGACCGGTCAAATTACTTTTTCTGCAAACCGTTCCCGATCGTCAATGCGTTAGCCAACGTCAGCTTTCCCCGTACCTCGATCTGTTCCGCGGAGCGGCCTACGAGGACCTCAAAATTGCCTGCGTCTGCCCGCCATTGTTTTCGGTTCGCGTCATAGTAGGTAAGCGCACGGCCATCAAGAGGCACTGTTACGCGTTTTGTCTCGCCGGCGCGCAGGCTCACTTTCGTAAAACCTTTCAACTCCTTAGCTGGCCGCGGCACTTTCGCGTGTGTGTCTCCTACATAAACCTGCGCCACGTCCGCGCCTTCGTTACTACCGGTGTTCTTTATATCGAAGGAGACCTCGTAGCGCGGATTTGTGGCGTCACCGCTGGCGATGGTCTTGATGTTGAGATTGCTGTACTTAAAGGTCGTGTAGGAGAGCCCATAGCCAAATGGAAAGAAAGGTTTCGTTCCGTTTTTTTCGTAGCCACGATAACCAACGAAGACGCCTTCTTTGTACACGACGCGGTTCGTGCCGGCTACCGGGTAATAACTGTCGTGCACCGGATTGTCTTCCCAGCGGCGCTCAAATGTAACCGGCAGGCGACCCGAAGGGTTCACTTCGCCGAAGAGAACTTCGGCCAGCGCTCTGCCGCCCTCCTGACCCGGATACCACATCTCAATAAGCGATGGAACGCGATCAAGCCATGCATTCATCGCCGCATTCCCGCCCGACGTGAGCACCACAATCGTATTCTTGTTGGCTGCCGCGATCTCCTCGATTAATTGGTCCTGTCCCGGTGGGAGGCTAAATGTCCTATCGGCGCCTTCACTCTCAGACCCTGGATCGAATCCTACCGCCAGCACTACGACATCGGCGCTGGCGGCAAGTTTCTTCGCCTCCGCATCGGCCAGGGTCCCCGTGCGACTGATACCTAATTGAAAACGGCTACCTATCCAACGAGAGCGGCCATGGCGTTCTATCAGGACCTTGTGCGCCCCAGGGTCGAGCGTCACCCGTGCCTGGCCCACGGCAGTGGGAGCAGTCGCCCAACTGTCGAACACGACCTTGTCATCGATGTAGAGGCGATAATATCCGCCGTCTTCTCCGCTCGAGGCTACGAAGATGTCGTAGTTGCCCCGCTGTTTGACGATGTAGTAACCGGTCCAGCGTGATGAAAGAGTGTCCGGTGGGAATTCCGCGCGCGACCCGGCCCGGAAATTTATGTGTTGTTCAGTGCGTGCTATCGACGGCGTGCCTTGCAGATCATTGCTGCCAAAGTATTCAGCACGCAGGCCCGGCTGGCCATTAACGGGCTCGGCAGAGAAGCTGGTCGCCTCCGCTATCTCACCGAGGGAGGGTAGACCGCGCGCGTAATAGACTGGAACAGCGGTGCCAAGATAGTTGCTTACACCCTCAAGAATACTGGTTGCGACAAACGGTTCTACGCGCGCGCTGCCACCGCCCACGGGTACTGCGGGATACGCGTTCGGTCCGATGATCGCAATCGATTTGATCTTTCCCTTTTTGAGAGGCAACAACCCGCCTTCGTTCTTCAGCAGCACTTGACTCTCGCGCGCGGCCGCGAGCGCGACACTGCGGCCCTGCTGGTTATAGCGCGGGATAGACAGGTCGGTCTGGTCCCGGTCAAGCCAGCCAAATCGAATCGCCGTGCGGAGGATGCGCCGCACCTTTTCATCAATGGTGGCCACGGTAACTTTGCCCTGCTGAATAGCTGGCAGGAGCGTTTGACGGTTCATAAAAACGCCGGCAGGCATCTCGAGATCGAGTCCGCCGTTCGCCGCGGCAATGCCGTCGTAGGTAGAGGTCCAGTCCGACATTATGATGCCGCGAAAGCTCCACTCATTTTTGGCGACGTCCGTATTCAAGTAACCGTTCTGTGTGAGGTGCGTCCCGTTGGTAAGATTATAGGAGTCCATGATCGCGCCGACGTTAGCTTCCTTTACGGCTGCTTCGAACACCGGCAGATAGATTTCGCGCATCGTGCGCTCGTCGATAATTGAGTCGGTGTTGTGCCGGTCAAACTCCGAGTTGTTTCCCATGTAATGCTTGACAGTGGCGCTCACTCCCTGGGCCTGCACGCCTTTGATATATCCGACCGCTATGCGCGAAGCGAGAAAAGGATCTTCACCGAAGTACTCAAAATTGCGTCCATTCATCGGCGCGCGGTAAATATTCACGCCGGGCCCCAGGAGGAAATGCACGCCTTTGGCCCGCGCATCTCTACCGATTTCAGTCCCGACACGCTCTGCCAGCGCGGTATTCCAGGTCGCGGCTAAACCGATCCCCGCGGCCATCGCGGTGGCCGGTCCAAAGTTGCGAACGCCCATTGGTCCATCCGCCATCTTCAGACGCGGCAAACCGAGTCGGGGTAAGCCGCGGATAAAAAAACCGTCTACTCCTCCGAGCATATCGATCTTTTCTTCGAGCGTCATTTTCCTGAGGAGTGATTCAACGCGGCGTTCAACGGTGGCCGTATCAGGCGCCGGCGCCTGTGCAAATGCGGGAATGACATTAATGCTCAGAAGTGTTAGAAGTGCGAGTGCTGATAAGTGTTTTCGCATGGTGTTCCCCAGTTTACAGACCACGATTCCGGAGACTCGCTCTGGATCGCGGCCCGTGCAGATCGGCTCCCTAATTCTGGTGCGTTAAATAGAACTCTTGCGGGTCGAGAGATTGTATGATGGGTCTTGAAACCGGTCAATGTTATTCGCGCTTGGGGGACACGAGTTGATAATTATACCGGTGCACTAGCCCGAGCTTCAGGGAGGGCTCGAATCTGGCTCCTTACATTGGGAGCCCTCCCTGAAGGTCGGGCTAGCGCACCCTCTTGCCATCTATTATGAAACCGCTAAAAATCGGCATCACCGGCGTGCGCGGCATTGTCGGCGAGACATTCACGCCCGAAGTCGCCGTCGGGTTTGCCCAGGCGTTTGCTACCTATCTCGACAGCGGTCGCATTCTTGTTTGTCGTGATACCAGATTATCCGGGCCGATGGTGCGCTCCGCAGTTGTCGCCGGACTGCTTGCTGCGGGTTGCGAAGTAATCGATCTGGGCATTTGCCCAACACCCAGCCTGCAATTGGCAGTGGGCTGGCTTAAGGCAGATGGAGGAATTGCCGTCACTGCGGGTCACAATCCTGCGCCATGGAGTGCGCTGAAATTTGTGCGGGGCGATGGCCTTTACTTGAATCCCTTACAAGCCGAAGAGCTCCTGGACATCTACCACCAGGGAGAGTTTGCCAAGGCCACGTGGGATGAAATCCAACCCTCCATCGAATATCAGGACCCAATCGAGCACCACATCGAATTGCTAAAGAACGCCTTTGACACTAACGCCATTAAAGCACGTCGCCTTAAGGTTGCGGTCGATTGTTGTAACGGTGCTTGTTCAAGACTCATTCCGCGTTGGCTTGCGGAATTAGGTTGTGAAGTTCTGGCGATCAATGACGATCTGAACGGCACGTTTCCCCATCGGCCGGAACCAACACCAGAGACCATGGCCCAGCTCAGTGCGGTTGTTAAAGCCGGCCATGCCGACATTGGGTTCGCTCATGACGCTGACGGTGAGCGACTGGGAATCGTCACCGAGGTAGGTGACCCACTCTCAGAAGAATCGACACTGGCCCTGGCCACTCGTATTCGTCTCGAAAAGAGCGCCGGCCCGATCGTGACGAATATTTCGACCACCGTTGCCATAGAACAAATCGCTGCGCGCTATGGAGGTTCCGTTGTGCGCACTCAGGTCGGACAAACTTACATCTCCGAAGCAATGCTTGAACACGCCGCCATCCTCGGCGGCGAAGGCAGTGGTGGCGTGACGGTTCCTGAAGTCCACTTGACCCATGACAGCGCCGCCGCCGTTGGACTCATTCTCGAAGGCCTGGCGCGCTCGGGCGAACGGGTCTCGGACGTCGTTCAGCAACTTCCCAGATTGTTTATGTTGAAGCACAACTTAGCGGTGGAACCGAACCGCCTGTATTCGGTGCTGCAGGACTTTCGTGTAGCAATCGAGCGTGAGCAGCTAGCTTATGATCTGACAGACGGCATTAAAGTAGAATTGCCCGAGGGTTGGATACATGTGCGAGCTTCCAACACGGAATCCATGATTCGCGTTATTGTCGAAGCCGAAGATGCGACGAAAGCACGCCGCCTGCTTGATTGGGCGCGCGACAGATTGAAAAAGTGAGACTGAAACTTTGCTTAACCCGCGATGGGCCAGGAAGCATTGACATGATTCACAAGATTTACAAGATGCAGAAAAGAACAATGAGCTTGTTTGCTCGCTCCGCCCCGGATGCGCGCTCTTTGCTGAGTCTTGTAAATCTTGTGAATCCTGTCCCGACTTGTGCTTCCTAAGTGTCCGGTGACAGGCCAGGGCCTGAATTTATGCGACCGATACCAACTCTAAAGATCAGCATCTCCGGCGTGCGCGGAGTCATTGGCGAGTCGCTGACGCCCACCTTGCTGACGCGTTTTGCGCAAGCCTTCGGCACTTACATCGGCGCGCGGACGATTGTCATTGGACGCGATCCCCGTACCTCAGGTGAGATGGTCAAACAGGCAGTTGTAGCAGGCCTGCTCTCGAGTGGCTGCCGCATCCTCGATATCGGTATGTGTCCCGTGCCGACTATTCAACTGCTTGTGCGTCATCATCGCGCCCATGGCGGTATTGCGATTACCGCAAGTCACAATCCCGCGGAATGGAATGCGCTGAAGTTCATTGGTCAGGGCGGATGTTTTCTAAACACCGGTCAGGCGCGTGAGCTGTTGGACATTTACCACCAGGGAGAATATACGCGGGTCGGAGGCGCGGAGATGAGGGAAGTTGCCGAAGCTTCCGGAGCGACTGATCTTCATATTCAAACGATCATGGAAGTGCTGGGACCGCTGCCAACGCGCCAGAAGAAGCTCCGCGTGGTTCTGGATGCCTGCAATGGGGCCGGCTCGCTGGTGGGTCCAAGGCTGCTTGCAGCGCTGGGTGCTGAAGTCATTCCGACTAACGTAACTCCCAACGGATCATTCCCCCGCGGGGCAGAACCACTGGCGGAAAACCTCGGTGACCTGTGTGCCGCAGTTAAGGCACAGCAGGCCGACGTAGGCTTTGCGCAGGACATGGATGCCGATCGCCTGGCGATAGTTTCAGAAGAAGGCGTGGCGATTGGCGAAGAGTACACGCTCCTGCTGGCGACTCTCAGGGTTCTCGGTAAGAACCCCGGCCCGGTCGTGGCAAATCTATCAACGACATCCGCGCTTCAAGAAGTCGTCAAACGGTTTGGTTGCCCGCTTTTTCTATCAAAGATCGGCGAGGTCAATGTCACCGAAGAGATGCAAAACCATGATGCCGTAATTGGCGGCGAAGGCAACGGCGGCGTCATTTATCCGCGCCTCAATTTTGCGCGCGATAGCCTGGTTGGCATGGCCCTCATCCTGCATCTGTTAGCGGAAACTGGTCAGACGATCACTGAGTTGGTAAATACTTTGCCGCGGTTCGCTATGATCAAAGAGAAGCTGGTTTGTCCCTCGGATAAAATCTCGGCGGTACTCAGAATGCTTCGCCAGGAGTATGCGGCCTATCCGATGGACCTGCGCGATGGCGTGAAAGTTAGTTTGCCCAACGGATGGTTTCTGGTGCGAGGCTCAAATACAGAACCGATCATCCGTGTGATCACGGAGGCAGAGCGTGAAGCAGATGCGAGGGCGATCATCGACCGCGTGTTTTCACGGGTTCAGGAGTGTGTTAACTAAACGGTCGGAGTGGTTCAGTTTCAGATCAGTAACTCTTTTTGCTGGGAGCGCGGACGTCTCGTCCGCACCGCGCCGGAGGCGCGAAGTCGTCGCGGTCTCTCGCAATTTATATCAATTGATTCATTCGCGCTTCGCGCTCAGTGCGGACGAGACGTCCGCGCTCCCAGCATTAGCTGGGCGAACCAGTATTTCCTGAACCCGGATCCTTGACCGCCAGCGAGACTTCGGAAAGAATCTTAGTCGTCCGCGGCTAAGCAAACACCAGCAGGCAGCACCAGGCGCGAGAACTTCTGTGATGTTGTTTCAGACCACGCTATACGTCAGTATTCTGTTAGCAATAGGAAGCGGGACTCTCGCTCCACTCACCTTATTTACTGCTCCCTCGTTTGCAGGACGTTTGAACGGCGAGCGGCCGGTTGTTTCACAGATGAGTCGCCGCGCGAAGGTGTCTTCGCAAACACTCTTTGACGACTTTAACTACTCGAACTATAAGCAGCTCGCCAAACACGGTTGGATCATTCGTACTGCGGCAGGGTGGCCCGGAGTGCCAGGCGCAATCTGGGGAAACAAAGGCGTGTCATTTCCTGCCGATCAGGATCACCGAGGCAATCGTCTGCTGCGCATGATCTCTTCGACCGACGGTACCGGGTCCAATACCCATCAAACACAGATTTGTCACCAACGCAAATACCTGGAGGGCACATACGCCGCTCGGGTTCGCTTTGTTGATGTGCCGACGGACGGCCCCAGTGGGGATCAACTTGTAGAGAGCTTCTACACGATTAGCCCTCTGAAGGCGCCGATGGACCCTGGCTACAGCGAGCTGGATTTCGAGTATCTGCCAAATGGGGGCTGGGGCAGCGTTGGCCCTACATTGTATACAACTTCCTGGAGGACCTTCAGTCCGGAACCCAATTGGAAAAAAGACAACGTCTTTAACACCAGCAATGGAAGCATTGCCGGGTGGCATACACTCATAACTCAAGTCTCTGGTGGAAAGGTAAGGTATTTCATCGACGGCAAACCTCTGGCCGAACATGGTGGACAGTATTATCCGCGATCGCCGATGTCGATTAATTTCAATCTTTGGTTTATCAGGGATGCGACCGTAAAATCCAGTGCTGTCCGTCATTACCAGGAGGACATTGATTGGGTGTTTCATGAGGCAAAGAAAATACTCGCGCCTGAAGAAGTTGAAGCAAAGGTGGCGTCCCTGCGACGAAGGTCTGTTAAATTTCAGGATACAGTTCCGGCCCCCGTGCCGGCGTTGATATCACCTTGCGATTACTGAGTAGTTGTCGCAGCGGATCGCGGACATCCTGTCCGCCAGTGGGCGCAGCCCGCTCATTTCTTCCAGAGGAATTGTCTTAGAGAGTTTGCGCGGCGCGCGGGCGGACAGGATGTCCGCGATCCGGCTGAAT
>WNFJ01525195.1_pt1 | contig 23706 bp, 18 predicted proteins | sample 5400461 | NCBI WGS metagenome assembly WNFJ01 (sample SAMN13153349, study PRJNA577476) | soil metagenome | isolation source: 115 cm saprolite on Douglas fir-dominated hillslope | place: USA:California | collected 2013-09-17
CGCTGCGCACCACCTTCACCCAGTAAGGCAAACTCACAGTTCCAGAGCTGACCTGGCTGGTGCTTCCCCCTGTCGTGGTGCGGTAACTGGAGTAAATGCTGGAGCCGTAGAAAGACACGAACATGCTCATAGCATTGGCGTTGAGCGAATCGCGAAGCATTACTCCGCCGGTCGAAGACGCACTCACGCTCACCACGCGCGCCACGATCGCTCCGTCCCCCGACAGGGGTTGGTACATGAAATTAACCCCGTCAGCAGTTCCCCACGCCGAGGTCCCCGCCCCTTTCACCGTGAACGTCCCGTTCGCGTAACTCGCGCTTCCCGCTACCCCCACCTGCCCCACATCCTGATCCAGCCATCCCGCCGGCAGCGGTTGCGCCGTCACTGTGAACGGCACCGGATTGCTGGCGTTCATGCTCGGTGCTACGGAAACTAGCAAAGGCCCCGTGACTGCTCCCGTCGGTATCGTGATGTTTAGAGAAGTGCTGCTCCAAGTGTTGATCGTCACCGCCGCCCCATTCAGCGTCACCGTGCTCCCGTTCTGAGAAGCCCCAAAACCACTCCCCGAAATCACCGCCTGCGTCCCGATCGCTCCCGTGTTCGGCGCAACGCTGCTAATCACCGGCGCCGGTGTCCCCGTCGCGTTGATCGACACGCTGTCGAACGTCCCCGTGGCCAGGCTGGACGTGTTTCCACTGCTCACTCCCAGTCCGACGTACACGTTCTGTCCCATGGGGATGGTCTGATTGCTCCCCAACTGCGCCCAGTTCACTCCATCCAACGAGGTGTAACTGCTCAAGGTGCTCCCGCTGCGCACCACCTTCACCCAGTAAGGCAAACTCACAGTTCCAGAGCTGACCTGGCTGGTGCTTCCCCCTGTCGTGGTGCGGTAACTGGAGTAAATGCCGGAGCCGTAGAAAGACACGAACATGCTCATAGCATTGGCATTGAGCGAATCGCGAAGGAGCACTCCGCCGGTCGATGACGGACTCACTGTCAGCACGCGGGCCACGATGGAGCCGTCGCCCGACAGGGGCTGGTACACGAAATTAATGCCGTCCGCGGTTCCCCAAGCTGAGGTGCCCGCGCCTTTTACCGTGAACGTCCCGTTGGCGTAACTCGCACTCCCGGCCAAGCCAACCGAGCCAATATCCAGATCCGACCAACCTGGGGGAAAATTCGGTGAGAGCTTGACGGTTAGTGCAATCGTCGCGGAGTGGGTCAAGCTGCCAGACTTTCCCGTGATAGTCACCGTCGCTGTTCCGGTTGTAGCCGTGCTGCTGGCGGTCAGCGTGAGTGTGCTCGTGGTGGCGGTCGCGGGGTTGGGGCTGAAAGATGCGATGACGCCGCTGGGCAGGCCGGAAGCGGAAAAAGTGACGCTGCTATTGAAACCGTTCTGCGGAGTGACGGTAATCGTGCTCGTCCCGCTGGCTCCCTGCGAAGTTCGGGGGCGGGGCGACTACAGTGAGGTTGATCGTGGTGGCGTGTGTCAAGTTCCCCGAGGTCCCGGTGACAGTCACAGTGGCTGTCCCAGTTGTTGCCGTACTGCTGGCGGATAGCGTCAGCGTGCTCGTACCAGTCGTGTTGTTGGGGTTAAAAGATGCGCCGACGCCGCTGGGCAGGCCGGAGGCTGACAAGCTGACGCTGCTATTGAAGCCGTTCTGTGGAGTGATGGTAATCGTGCTCGTGCCACTCGCTCCCTGGACGATGCTGAGGCTACTCGGAGAGGAGGAGAGAGTGTAATTCCCGGCGGGATTCACGGTGAGGGTGATTGTGGCTTTGCTGGTCAAACTGCCTGAAGTGCCAGTGACGGTCACGGTGAAAGTACCGATAGAGACAGTGCTTGTTGAAGAAAGGGTTAAGAGGCTGGTGGTGGTAGCGGGATTCTTACCGAAGGCCGCGCTAACGCCACCAGGCAGGCCAGACGCGACGAGATTCACGCTGCCGCTGAAGCCGTTCAAAGGATTGACAGTGATCGTGGTCGAGCCGGCGGCTCCCTGGAGGAAGGTCAAGGTCGTGGGCGATGCCGAAAGAGTGAAGCTGGGTTGAGGCGTGGACCCGGGCCAGTTGTTGACCAAGTTGGCGGCGTTGACAGTGCCGATGCCGGTGGCGAAGTCCCATCCGACAGTAGTGCCGTAGGCAGGGGCGAAGGAAGTATTGGAAGTCGAGAGCACGCCTACGGAACCATTGCCGAGGTAGCAATTGGGGCCGACACAGTCCACATCCATGTCGCCGGAAGTGACGTCGTAGAAAATACAAGTGCTGGCGACAGTGTTGCCATGGTCTGAGTTGCAGGAGCTGCTGCCGCTGGAGCCATACTCTGCAGCGGCAAGTTGATAGTAAGCCGGTGCGGGATTGCCCTGCGGCGCGCCAGCCTTCTGATTGATGAGCGCCTGAATGCCGGCCATGATGGGCGAAGCAAACGATGTGCCGCCCGCGCCGGACCACGCGCTGGGATTGGCACCGCATACAGCTCCGCCCTTTGCGGTGTCCGACCAGCAAAACACATAGTAATGACTCCACAAGCCATCGGCGGCGAAGAGCGAAACGTCTGGAGTGTCGCGAACGCCATCGCTGGGATTGCCGAGGACGGACTGCCAGGACGGCTTTGGCCATCCAGCACAGGAACCGCTGACAACTCCGGGAGTAGACGGCGTGCCGCTGGCGCATTGGCTGGGACCGCCGCCACCCGCCACAGTGGTCTGGAGGGAGGGGCCGTAGAGCGAGTCGTTGCAAAGACTCGTTGAGCCGTACGTTGGGTTGTAGCCCAAGTGAGCTGATAGAAGTGCGCCGGCACATGAATCGTTCCAGGGGATTTCCGGAATGTACGAAAGGGCAGAGCCGAAGGCAGGGGTGTTGGTGGAATTCCAATAGGTGGCGTTGGTGCCGGAATAGGTGTCGCTGAAATCGGTGCCGCCGACGGCAACGTTATTGGGAGTGGAAGCGAAGGCGTTGACGGCAATGCCATGCGTGGCTTTAGCGACGCTATTGTCGCAGCCAGCCGCGCCGCTGTCACCAGCGGCGACGAAGACGGAGACGCCTTCGGCGGCAGCTTGTTGGTAGGCAGAGTTGTAGGCGGCGTTGGCGGCTGCGCCGTTGACCGTCTCGCACTGACCGTAGCTAATGCTCATGATGGAGGGAGGCGGAGTGGCCGCGTTGATGAGGTTCTGGATGGCGATCAAGCCGCCGAAGGTGGTACTGGTGCTCGCGCAGGCGGCCATTTCGATGGCGACGCTTGGGGCGGAGGCGCTGGCCCATTCGGCGTCAAGGATGGCTTCGGCGTTATCGGGGTAAAAGCTGCCGGGAGCGCCGCAGTTGTTTGCAGGCTGCGAGGGAGGTGCGGGCGGGTGGACCTGCGTGAAAGAGGCTGAGGAGTAAGAGGAGAGGCCGAGAGTTTGCCGGAAGCTGCTCCAGTCCGAAGCGCTGAAGACGTCCGAGTCTTCAATGAGCACGATGGTTTGGCCCTGGCCGGAAATGCCGGCGTTGAAGAGAGGATTCAAATTGTAAATCTTAGCCAGGTCGGCGGGCACGAGCGCGTAAGTGGTGTTGCCGAGGGAGTCGGTAAATGTGAATTCCGAATGCGCCACGCGCAAATGGTGCATGGCGTGAGGGCGAAAGTCGTGCAAAGAAACGACGCCGGATACGACGGGCGCTAGCGCGGCAGGAATCCGCGGATCGGTTATGTTGCCAACGTGCTTCTCGCCTTTGACGGCGAGGTGGTGAATTTCGGTCTGGAAGGCGGCGCCTACCTGGCCGGCGGTACCGGAAAAATCGATGAGCATACCGCTGGGATAGACCACATTGACGCGAAGACCGTGGGACTCGAGCCAGCTGATGACGGCGTCGAGGTCGGGCTTTGCCAGACCGAACTTTTCGCCGAATTCCTGCGCGGTCAGCCAGTGGTGGAAATTGGGCGAATCTTTGGTTTGGAGCTCGTCGAGAAATTGCTGGAGCGCCAGTTCTTGCTCGGGAGAGCGCTTCAGTTGGAGCAACATGTGGTCCATCTGGAAGTTGTTCGCTACGAGCCCGCGATCGTTAGCGGGTCCTGCTTGGGGATGAGTGTTGCCCACGAGCGCAACACGATCCAATTCATCGATGCCTTGGGTGATTCGCGGGCGGGCGTGTAGGCCGGATTCAACTTGCGCGTTGACTAGTGGCGCGGCAGTGAGCACGGCGAGGGCAACGAGGGGGAGGGACCCCAATTTGCGAAGCATGGGCTTCCTTTCTTAAGCGAAAAGGCGGCTCGAACGCAGTGCGGAGACAAGTATCCAGGCCTGAAAAGAGTTGGCGCGCGGCTCAACGCGCGGATAGTTCAATGGCAGAGTCTTCATGCCTGAAAACTCCTGACGGGACATGCTTCGTCCCAAGTAGGAAACGAAGCGAAAAGACCTACCGATGAGTAACGTTATATCGAAAGTCGGCGTTAGAAACAACGGGCCGAAGGGACAGTTTTCGGTCAGGAGGCCACATGGTTCAGAGTTGCGAAATTCCTAGCGCCCTCTATGCCGCTCAGAAAACCTGTGAGAAGTTGGGGCAGAAAGGCCGGCCTGGCAGTGACTCTCTATTGTCTCTCCCATCGACGATGAGAGGGAGTTGGCCTATGATTGGCCGCCGGTGGTAAAGGGAATTCAGGAGAGAAACGGATGGAAGAGCAACTTAGTCTGGAGTTCCTGCGCGTGGTGGAAAACGCGGCGATTGCGGCGGCGCGCACGATGGGATTCGGCGACCGGCACCATGCCGATGAAGTGGCCGTGGAAGCCATGCGCAAGATGTGATTGGCGAAGGCGAGCGTGATGAAGCACCGATGCTGTACATCGGCGAAAAGGTCGGATTAGCGACGCACGCTCCGAAAGCGCTTTTCCCGCAGATAGACATCGCGGTCGATCCGCTGGAAGGCACCAATCTCTGCGCGACGGGCGCGGCCAACGCCATCGCCGTGCTGGCGGCAAGTGACCGCGGTGGATTGTTGCACGCTCCGGACCTATATATGGAAAAAATCGTGGTAGGGCCCGCTTGCAAAGGCGCCGTCGAACTGGATGCTCCGGTTGCGGACAACTTGAAGTCGATCGCCAAGCGGCTGGAACGCGACGTGGAGGATCTGGTCGTGGTGGTGCTGGACCGGCCGCGGCACCAGCAGCTGATCGAAGAAATACGGGCGGCAGGCGCGCGCATCCGGTTGATTGGCGATGGCGACCTTTCGGCGGGTATTTCCGCGGCGGTTGTGGGGACGGGGGTTCACGCGGTGATGGGCACGGGCGGCGCGCCCGAGGGAGTGCTGACGGCGGCGGCATTGCGTTGCCTGAACGGGCAAATTCTTGCGCGGCTGGTGATTGGGAAGCCAGAGCACGCAGAACGGCTGGCGAAAATGGGTGTGAAAGACACGAAACGAATTTATGACACCGAGGATCTCGCTCCGGGGAAGAAGATGATTTTCGCGTGTACGGGCGTAACGGATGGAAATTTGCTGAAGGGCGTGCGGTTTTTCGGAGAGGGAGTGCGCACCAGCTCGATGATTCTGACGCTGGATGAGAGGCAAGTGCGGTTTATTGATTCAGTGCATCTGGAGAAGCGGCCGGACGTCAAGGTGCGGTTCAACTGAATTCTCGACGGGGCTGGCTTCACTGGCGAGCCTGTTTTCAGTTTTCAGTTTTCAGTTTTCAGTTTTCAGTCAGAGAGAGAATATTTTCGCCGTTGGTTGCTTAAGCCGCAAAGTTTAATGCTGCTGGTTCGCAATGGCCAAGAAGACGCGATCATCGACGGCAACCGAGCGGGTAAAGACGGTCGCAGCGTTTCCCCCTGGGATGGCGACGTGGCCAGCATTGCCGCTCAGAGCCGGTCCCGCGGGATTTGAGGCCAATGGTGTCCCGTCGCCAGGCTGGAGCGAAATGCGGGTGGTCTTCGGGGTGCAGTTCGATGCGCCGAGACAGGTATCGCGGACGAAGACCTGGCGATAACCGCTATTGCTGCTACTCACGGAAGATTTAGCCTCGGCCGAAACCCGAATCGTCGAATGGCTCGGCGTGATGGACAGGAACGCGATAAAGCGCCCCGAGGAACCGACGGAAGGCAAAATGTTTTCGGTTCCGACGAGGGCTCCGTTTGAATCGAGAGAGATGAGCTGCGTAGACGGCTTGCAGGAACCCGCAGCCCCGGCGCAAGTATCGCGCAAATAGATCTGGGGGCCCGGCGGCGCATTTTCCACGAGATTCGTGGCGGCGGAACTGAAAGCTACGTAACGGCCATCGGAGCTCATGGAAGGCGCGTGACTCTCTTCGTTGGCAGCAGTGCCGTCGGCCGCAACGGACAATAATGTTGTTCGCGGCTGGCAGCTACTGGCTGCGCCTTCGCAGGTGTCACGAAGGAAAATGTGTGCGCGCTCATCCTGAACAGCGGTATAGGCAACGTAGCGTGCGTCGAGACTCACCGCGGGCGTTTCTTCCGCGACAGTGGCTGACGATTCGGAAGAGACTTGCGCCTTTGCCGCGACGGGACACGGAGCGGACTGGATCGTGACGGTGGCCGGTGGCGTGCTCGTCCCACCGCCGCTGCCGGTGCTGCCGGGAACGTTGGCAAGAGGAAGCGACGGCGGATTAGAAACGGTGACGGTAGCAGCGCCGGGGACGCTACCGATGACTGTGGCCGGGATCATGACGGTAATCTTAGTAGAGGTAATCGTCGTCGGGGAGGTCGGACTGACCGGGGTGAATTGGATTTGCGTCGAACCCACAGTCCAATTCAACGTTGAGAAATTGTTCTGTGATGGGTCGGTGGTGTTCACCGTGTTGAGGAAATTCGCGCCGGTTACCGTAAGTGGTAGGGGGTTTCCAACGACGGCGCAAGCAGGAGAAACGGCAGAAACGGCGGGAAGGGGATTGGGAGGATTGTCGATGATGAAGGTGACTGTGTTGGATAAGCCATTCTGGCCGGTGCCGTGGGCGGGATTCATAGTAAGCACGGTAGCAACGCCGGGCTTAGCGATCAGCGCCGCAGGGACGACCGCGGTAACAAGGTTTCCGAGAGCAGCTCCGGTGCTGTCCACTGCGACTGTAGTGGCGAGAGGCTTGCCATTCCACTGCACGACTGTTTTAAGCACGAAGCCTGCGCCTTGGAGGGAGAGCGTAAAGTCACCGCCGCCCGAGGGGATTTGCGAAGGGGAGAGAAAGGACAACGCGGCGCCCGTATTGTTCTGAAACGTGTTGCCGTAATCGTTACAACCCGCAACGGCGAAAATGGCAACCAGTGCGACAGCCAATGCTGTCCAAGACCGCTTCATCGAGGCTCCTTCATTTTTCTGCCGACTCGGCCATGCCGGGGCCGACTTGCCTGCGCGAACGGGAGAAACCCGTTGCGCCAGCGCACTTTGGGGGTGAGATGCCAAATTCGTCCGGCGCGTTGACCACAATGAAGCCGGGTTCCGGGGAACGCCGCCCAGCCTTTATCCACCCCTGCGCGAGGAAGCACTTTGCCACGAATCTCATGACCCGGGCAACCCTACATCATTACCATCTCCCCGGGGACGAGGTCAATGCGCATTCCGGCGGAGCTCCGGACGGAGTGGCCGTCTGGGTGCGGCGCTTGGCCCGGATCCTGCGGCGCTAACTCCGTTGGACTAATTCTCCTACGGCGCGCCCAGTGCTGCTATCGATACGCGCGCCAGTTGCTGGACTCGTGCGTGACATTCTGCATCCTGAAGGGGAAGGGCGGCCGCGGCGTGATAACAGTCCAGGGCTTGGCGCTTCCGGCCGAGCTTAGCGTAGAGGTCACCGCGGGCCAACTGAAAGAAAGGGTTTGTTGGATATTTTTCAACCAGCGGACCGAGGATATCGAGGGCCTTCTGGTATTGCTGATCGTAACGGTGCAAATTCAGCGCGAGATAAAAGCGCGCGACGTTGGAAGTAAGGACGCCCTGCGCGATGGCCCTTTCGAGGAGCCGTACACCCTCTTGCTTGGACCCTCCGGGAATGCCCATGAAAAAGCGCAAGATCCTGGCCATGGAACTAAGTGTGTCGACGTAATAGTTGTAAAGGCCGAGGCCCAAGTCGGCGTCGGCAAGATCCGCACCGAGAGCCTTGGCACGCAGGAAATGTTCGCGTCCGCGCACGCCGGCGCGCGCGGCGTTGCGACTCTCGCCGCGAAGTCCGTAGAGCCGGGCCAATGACGCGTCAGCCATACCGGCATACAACTGCATTTCGGCGGATTCCTGCTGCTTGAGCCGTGCTTCCGCCAGCGATAAGGCCTTGGCAGACAAATCAAAATAGTGCCGATCTTCTGGGAGCTTTGCGCGGCGACGGGCATCGCTCATGCCAAACTTGAAATCAGCAGAGGTACACCAGATCCGCCACCACAACGCTTCCGTTTCTAAGAGATATCCCAGCGGGTGATCGGGCTGCTCCTGTTGCATGCGCTCAGCGGCTTGCACGGCCGCGTCGAGGTCAAAGGAATAGATTTTGTCGAGGATAGCAGGAGTGCCGGGCGGCAAAGTGAGTTTGGACGCGCGCGCAGCCGGGCCTAAGAGCGCCAGGATGAGAAGGAAAGCCAGGGTGGCACGGCAGGCGCTGCGCGATGCGTTCATCGTCCTCGTCCGAGAAGATATTGAGCAGGTTCAGGCTCTGCGCTGGACGAGTTTAAGCTGTTCGAGGAGAGTTGCAAACCGAAATGGTTTTTGCAGAAAGAATCTGGGTTAGGCGGGACGCGGGGCATTTGTTATCCTCTGCGGGCCAATGACGACGGGAAACAAGACGGAAACTGCCGGACTGGAGCGTGGGCTGGGGCTGAAAGAGGCCGTCGCGCTGAACATGATCGAAATCGTGGGGATCGGACCGTTTGTGGTCAGCTCTCTGGTGATCCGGTCGATGGGCGGGCCGCAGGCATTGATCGCGTGGCTGGCGGGGGCGCTGCTGGCGACGCTGGACGCTTTTGTGTGGTCAGAGCTGGGCGCGGCGATGCCGAAAGCGGGCGGTACGTATGTTTTCCTGCGAGAGGCGTATGGCCCGGAACGGTGGGGCCGGCTGATGTCGTTCTTGTTCGTGTGGCAAACGCTAGTGCAGGCGCCGCTTTCGGTTGCGTCGGCGTCGATTGGCTTCGCGAAGTATGCGGGATATTTGTACCCTTTCACGCCGCTGCAGGGGAAGGCGATTTCCGGAGGACTGGTCGTTCTGATCGTGATCCTGCTGTACCGGCGGATCGGGGCGATCGGAAAAATTTCCGTTTTATTGTGGATTGGCGTCGTGGGCACGATGTTGTGGCTAATCTGGGGAGGAGCGACGCATTTCAATGCGAAGATCGCGTTTGATTTCCCGCCAGGTGCCTTTGATCTATCGTGGGTGTGGTTCGCGGGGCTGGGGTCGGCGATGGTGAGCACGGTCTACAGCTATTGGGGCTACTACAACATTTGCCACCTCGGAAGCGAAATCAAAGACCCTGAAAAGAATATTCCGCGCGGGATTTTTCTGTCGGTGCTGGGGATCGCCATCCTGTATCTGGCGATGCAGACGAGCATCCTGGGCGTGGTGCCATGGCGTGAGGCGCAGAATTCCGATTTCATTGCCAGCTTGTTTGTGGAACGGTTGTACGGGCTGGCAGCAGCGCGGTTCGCGACGGGAATGATTTTGTGGATCGCCGTGGCTTCCGCGTTCTCCGTGCTGCTGGGGGCTTCGCGCGTACCGTATTCGGCAGCGCAGGACGGGAATTTCTTTCCGGCGTTCGGCAAAGTCCATCCCACGAGGCACTTCCCGCACATTTCGTTGCTGGTGCTGGCGGGACTTGCGCTGGTCTTCAGCGTTTCGTTGAAATTGAAACAAGCGATCGCGGGGATTCTCGCGATGCGTCTGCTGGTGCAGTTCATCGGGCAGGCGGTGGGAGTCATGTTGCTGCGGAAGCGCCGGGGGACGGCGGGATTACCGTTCAAGATGTGGCTATATCCACTGCCCGCGGTGCTAACAATGTTTGGGTGGGCGTGGCTATTCTGGCAAACCGGCGCGACGCGGAAATGGGGACTGGCGCAGATCGCGCTCGGAGCGTTGGCCTATCTCATTCGGGCTCGGGAAGTGCGACAATGGCCCTTTGGAAGTTCGCCGTCGGCGGTTGCCGGTTCACAGTAAGAATCATGAACTCCTTCGCGGTGGAGGTTGCGTGAATTCCTATTTTCAACGTTTGGCGATTTGTATTCTGATTGGCGGTACAGCCGCCGCGTTTTTGGCCGCCTCGGCCCTCGCGCAGTTTCCGCCAGCGCCAGGGACAGGCCCCGGCTTGCCCGAAACGATTGAGGCGATTGAAAACGCTCGCGTAACCACACGCATTCTCTATGTGACGGCGCATCCTGACGATGAATCTGGGGCCGTCCTCACGTATCTAGCGCGCGGATTACACGCGGAGGTTGCTTTGCTTTCGCTCACCCGCGGTGAGGGCGGCCAGAACGACCTTGGCCCTGAACAAGCCCCGCAACTGGGATTGATCCGCACGCAGGAATTGCTGGCGGCAACACGAGGCTATGGCGTGAAGTTGTACTTTACGCGCGCCAAAGATTTTGGCTATTCGAAGACGCCGGAGGAAACGGAAAAGGTCTGGGGCGACCAGGTCCTTGAGGACATGGTCCGTGTGATCCGCGGATTTCGCCCGAGCGTGGTGATTAATGGCTGGGGCGGAGTTCACGGCGGGCACGGACATCATCAAGCCTCGGGATTGCTCACGCCCAAGGCTGTTCAACTGGCGGCAGATCCCTCTTACAAGCTGCGCGGATCACCTTCTGACGAAGCGGAAGTGGCGCCGTGGGGCGACCGAAAGCCCGTCGTCGTGCTGGACCTTGACCGGAGTGAGACACCAAAAGGTACGATCCTGCCGCTTGATAATATTTCGCCGCTGTACGGCAAGTCCTGGCGCGAGATCGGGCTCGACGCGTTTGCCAATCACAGGACGCAGGGAATCACGGGATTTCTGAATTCTCCATTTCTGCGGCGGCCCATCGCCCTGAGGCGCGAAGATGGCGGCGAACTCGATCTGGCCATATTCGCACAACCACTTGGCCCGCTGGATGAAGACTATGAAGTGGGGAACATGGGAGTCGATCCCCTCATGCGAGCCGTGGACGGAGCCCTAGCGGCAGCGCGTGATGCAGCATTGCGGCTAGACTGGAAGGCTGCGGCCGCTTCCCTCGTTGTGGCGGGCGAAAAATTGGATGAAGTTTCACGGCCTTCGGTCAGTTCTCAGACGCCGGCTCCGGTCGTGTCTCTGGTTCGGACGCTCAAACGCAAGCGGGAAAAGATTGACGCCGCACTGGCGCTTGTGGCCGGGCTGCGTCTGGAAGGGATCGCCGATCGGAGTGACCTCGTCTCAGGAGAAACGTTTACGGTACGCGTGGACACTCATCAGCGCGAGGGCATGGCAGGGGAGTTCCGGAAGCCAGCGCTGGCGTTACCGCCGGAGTGGAGCGTCGCCAAGGAGGAACCGGACACCGGCGGGTCTATTCGCTTTACGATTTCGGTGGGGAAGAATCCGCAGTATGTCGCAGGCGGTTGGGTTTCAGTGTTGCCGGAACCCGCGCCGCTCGTGACGGCCACCCTGGAAGCCGTGATTGATGGCTATTCGTTCACCGTGAGAGCGCCAGTTGCAAGCACGCGTGCGACTTCGACGCGAGTGGATCGAATGACATTGAGAGTCGTGCCGGCCTACACGCTGGGGGTCGAGCCGAAGCAGACGGTAGAAATTGTCGGGAAGCCGAGGAAGCCGATTGACGTCTTGCTTCGCGTGCATTCCTATGCGACGCAGCCAGGTCAAATCAACGCCGGGCTCATCGTGCCGCCAGGATGGAAGACCAGCGCGGCCGCTTCCTTGAAATTTGAAGGTGCGGGCGACCGCTATACCCGCCTGACGGTGACGCCACCGGTCAAACTCGGCGCGGGAAACCACAAAATTTCCGCGTATGCTGAGCGCGGCGCCGACCGCTCTCGGGGCATAAGGGCGGAGAGATTCACGACATCGCTGGAGCCGTTGCCGACTCTCCCGACGCAGCTTTGGAGCGAACCCGCACAATGCGCCGTTCACGCATTCGCCATCGCTGTGCCACAAAATCTTCACGTCGGCTATCTCACGGCAGAGAGCGAACCTGTGCCGGAAGCACTGCGGCGCCTGGAGATCCGCGTCGACTTGTTGGATCCCTTGGCGCTGGCCTTCAGCGACTTGTCAAAGTTCGATGCCATTGTGGTTGGAGTGCGCGCATATGAGCTGCGCCCCGAGCTGGCGGGGGCGAACCAGCGGCTGCTCGATTATGTTTCGAACGGGGGGACACTGGTAGTGCAATACCAGCGGGAATTTGCATGGGACAAATTCCAATATGCGCCTTATCCAGCGCTGATCTCGCCGCCGCTTCCGCCCGCAAAGGATGGCGCTCCGCAAACACCGCGGCCATTGCCGCGCATTACAGACGAAAATTCACCTGCGAAATTTTTAAAAGCCAATGACCCGCTTCTCACCAGACCCAACAAAATCACTCAGGAGGACTTCAAGGGCTGGGTTCAGGAACGCGGACTTTATTTCTGGACACAGTTCGATCCGAAATACACGCCCCTGCTGGCCATGAACGATCCGGGCGAGCCGCAGCTTAACGGCGCGCTGGTATACACGCATTACGGCAAAGGCACATACATCTACACGGGCTTGGCGTTCTTCCGTCAATTGCCCGAAGGTGTTCCTGGAGCTTATCGGCTTTTCGTCAATTTACTCAGCGCGTCGGCGAGCCACACGGTACAGGCTACAAGGAAAAAACATAAGGGCTGAGCTGCAACTGTCTGTTGCAAGCAGCGGTGGCGCTTCCAAGTCCGCATGCTATTCTTTTTGAAACGAGAATGAAGAAATACCTCGCAACTCGCTTTGCCGATCGAACCACCTACAAAGCGATCCTTTTTTTGCTGACCGCAATCCTGGCGCTGACATGCCTTTCTCCCGCCGCAGCGCAGAAAGAAAAGAAAAAGAAGCCGGACAACACTGCTCCCGCGGACAGCGCCAAGCTACTAAGTGCCATGACCGACGAGCAGCAGATCGATTACACGCTTTCGGACATGCTGGGGGCGTGGCAGCTTGGTGACATCGAAAAGCTGCACAAGGACTACGCGGAAGATGTGTCCATCGTGAACGGCTCGTGGGCTCCGCCAATTATTGGGTGGACCAACTATCTTGCTGTTTACCAGCACCAGCGCGCGCGCATGCAGCAGGTGCGCATGGATCGCACGAATACTTATATCAAGGTGAGCGGTTCGGTGGCGTGGGCGTGCTACCAGTGGGATTTTGCTGGCGTTGTGGACGGTCAGCAAACGCAGTCTCAAGGTCAGGCTTCGCTGGTCCTGGAGAAGCGCAACGGTCGCTGGGTGATCGTCCACAATCACACTTCGCTTGCGGCGCGTGCTCCGCAAGCCGCCCCAGCAAATGCCCCAACAGGAGTGCCGGCAGATACAAAGCCAGCGGTGCGCTAAAACTTTGCGGCACCCTTTCGGGGCCCTGAAGAGTTAAAAGAGGAGGCCTTTCAACCCTTCCTTGAGATACATTCCAGCAATCACCAGCAGCAACACGCCCGCCAGGATGCCCGTGCCCATGAGTGGCTTTGAGAGGGCCTCGATCTTGGCCACAAGCTCACGCTGCTCCCGCGCCATGTGTTCTTCTGCTGCGTCGAGAAAGATCTGATCGTCCTCGTGGCTGGAGAGCACGCTCCGCCAAATGAACAGCACAACAAATACGGCAGTAACGACTCCCCAGACGATCAACATATAAAGAAGCGTCCCCGTTGGCATGGTGACCTCCCGTTGGAACCGACCCGCAGTGCCCAGCCCCGGCGGGGCAAGCACGGGGGTACTAGGGTATTCTGAGGCGGAGTATAGCACTCTGGATTAAAAATTCTAGTGCTGAGGATTAGTAAGACCGATGCGTTCCTGCCAGCTTGCCGGCCTCAAGACACGGGTACACGCTCCTGGGATACAGGGGTTAAAGGGAACAAGCTAAAGTGGATTACCGTCTCCTTGCGGCCCCGCTTCGCCGGTCGTCATGACCATGCGGTCGAGGCCCCTGGAAACGCCGCATGTTGGGCGCCCGCAGCGTCTGGCGCGCCGCGTTGACAAAGAACGAGCCGCCGGGCAAAATTAAAATGCTTGGAATTGTGCAACTCTCGTTGGATCGGCGTACATTTCAGGCCTCATCCCGACCGGGTCGGGGTGACCCGCATAAGTGCCCGAATGGCGGAATTGGCAGACGCGCTGCGTTCAGGTCGCAGTTCTCGCAAGGGAGTGGAGGTTCGAGTCCTCTTTCGGGCACCAATTACTATCAGTAGGTGACGTCTTTTTGTACTCGCAGTGGGGAAATCCAACCATTGCAGCCCTCCTAATTAAAGGGTGAAGGAGTATCCGCGCGTGGCCACGCGAACAGGCGCATGCCTTTTCTTACCCCTTGCGCTTCTACAGGAGAAGGCGTATTTTCCTGTAGAAGTGATGGGGTAGTGTATGACGGATCGCCGCATCGATCTTCCACAAGGCACCCTGGACCTGCTGATCCTGCGCACGCTGGCGCTCGAGCCGCTGCACGGCTGGGCAATCTCCGAACGCATTCACCAGATTTCCAGCAAGGTCCTTTTCGTGCAGCAAGGCTCACTGTACCCTGCGCTCCATCGACTGGAGCGCAAGGGTTGGATCAAAGCCCGCTGGGGCGCCTCGGAAAACAATCGGCGCGCCAAGTTTTATGAGCTGACGCGACTCGGGCGCAGGCAATTGGAACGGGAAGAGAGCGCCTGGCGCGAACTCGCCGCCGCAGTCGCGCAAATCCTGGAGACAACTTAGGAGTCGCCCATGTGGAATGACCTGCTGCTGCGCATGCGCTCCCTGCTCCGCCGGAGAAGTGTTGAAGCGGAAGTCGACGCGGAATTGCGCTTCCACTTCGAAAAACAAGTCTCCAAATTCATACAATCGGGCCTGACGCCCGAGGAAGCCAAGCGCCGCGCGCGTCTGGAATTCGGCGGAATGGAACAGATTAAAGAAGAGCATCGCGATGCGCGCGGCGTGAATTTCATCGAAACGCTGCTGCAGGACATCCGCTATGGTGTGCGTATGCTGCGCAAGAACCCCGGCTTTACTGCGGTCGCAGTCCTCACTCTCTCGCTCGGCATTGGGGCGAACACCGCCATTTTCAGCCTGATCAACACGGTGCTGTTGCGCCCGCTGCCCTACAAGGACGCCGATCAGTTGGTGACGGTCTGGGGTTATAACCGCACGCGAGGATTTACCACCGATCAGGTGTCGCCGCTCGACTTTGCAGATTGGCGGTCCCAGAACAGCGTTTTTGAGGGCATGGCGGCATCGACGGAGGCGACGTATACGCTAACGGGCCAAGGCGAGCCGGCACTCATCATCGCCTATTCCTTCTCATCCGACTATTTTCACGTGCTCGGCGTCACGCCCCTCTTGGGCCGCATGTTCTTACCCGAAGACGAACAGCCGGGAAAGAACCACGTGGCGGTATTGAGCTATTCGTTCTGGCAGAGCCGGTTCGGCGGCAACCGAGAGATAGTGGGCCAAAGCGTCACCCTTGACGGAGCGCCTTACACCATCATCGGAGTCATGCCCCCGGGTTTCAAATATCCGCCGTTTACCGAGCTTTGGACTCCTTTCACCGTAGACCCCGAAGCCGCCAATGATCGGGCCTACCGCTACCTGCGCGTGATGGCTCGCCTAAAGCGGCGTGTAAGACTCCAACAGGCGCAAACGGAGATGAATGCGATCGCGAGCCGTTTAGCGCTGGCGTACCCGAAAACAAATAAGGACGAAGACGCCACGAACGTTATCAGCCTGCGCGAGATGATTAGCGGGGACATCCGTCCGGCGCTGCTGGTGTTGCTGTGCGCTGTGGGCTTCGTGCTGCTGATCGCCTGCGCTAACGTCGCCAATCTGCTGCTGGCACGAGCGACCGGGCGCCAGAGGGAGATGGCTGTTCGCGCCGCGCTCGGGGCCAGCCGTTCAAGACTCGCCCGCCAGTTCCTCACGGAGAGCATGGTGCTGGGACTCATCGGCGGGGCGCTCGGCATGCTGCTGGCTTCCCTCTGCACAAGGGCCATGGTCACCATGTTTCCGCCTACGATTTTCAACCTCAGCGTCCCGCACCTAGAGCAGATCCCCATCGACGGCTGGGTGCTGGGTTTTGCGGTGGCCGTGTCGCTGTTCACCGGAGCCGTGTTCGGGCTGGTGCCGGCGCTTCAGGCCTCTGTGAAGACAAGCGCCTCGATGAAAGAAGCCGGTCGCGGCCTGGCGGGCAGCGTGCAGGGCCGCCGTTTTCGCAATGCGCTAGTGGTTGCGGAATTGGCGCTGTCGTTGATCCTGCTCACGGCCGCTGGTCTCACACTTAGAAGTTTTGTTCATCTCTTAAGAAGCGACCTCGGCTTCAACCCCGATCATGTGCTGACCATGCGCGTTCTTCCTCCCGGTTATAGGTACAAGACGGACGCGCAGCAGATTGCATTCAGCGATCGCGCGTTGGATCAAATTCGGCGGCTTTCCGGCGTGGAAGCCGTAGGCACGGTCACTTTTCTTCCGCTGAGTGGATGGCGCGGAGCACGCACGGTTGCCCTGGAAGGCCAAGCAATACCGGAGAACCAAAGACCTGAGGCCATGTGGAGTTCAGTGACGCCGGATTACTTCCGCGCCCTGGGGATTCCGTTGCTCAAAGGCCGATTTTTTAGCGACCGAGACAATCAAGGTGCGGTAAGGGTGGCTATCATCAGCAAGAGCCTTGCGCGACAGGTTGCGCCGAACGTTGACCTCTTAGGTAAGCGCATGGACGTCGAAGGTCTGAAGGGCGCTGTCGAGATAGTAGGCATAGTTGGCGACGTGCACCACCTCGGAATAACGTCGGAAATAACTTCAGAAATTTATCTGTCCTACTCGCAAGCTCCGCCACCGATTATCTGCTTCGCGATCCGCACAGTGGGAGATCCATACAGCGTCGCTAAGGTCGCGGAGCGTGCGATTTGGGCCGTAGATAGAGATCAAGCTGTCGGATTTGTAATGAGCATGAGCCAGTTGGCGTCCGAGTCGCTCGCTCCTCAACGGGTCATAATGTTGATCCTGGCTGCATTCGGCGCGATGGCGATGATGATGGCGGCCATTGGGATTTACGGTGTCATCGCGAGTTCTGTGGCCCAGCGCACGCATGAGATCGGCGTTCGTATGTCGCTCGGGGCGCGCCCCGGCGATGTCCTGAAACTCGTGCTCGGTCAGGGGTTTGGGCTGGTGATGGTTGGCGTGGCCATAGGTCTTGCAGGATCCTTGGGTCTCATGCGTTTTGTTTCCAGCGTCCTCTACGGCATTCGTCCCACCGATCCGGCGACCCTGGTAGTCTCTGCGTTCGTGCTCGCTGGCGTGGCGCTATTGGCGAGCTACATCCCCGCGCGCCGTGCCATGCGCGTGGATCCCATGGTTGCTCTTCGATACGAATAGGAGCTTCTCTGGCATCGAGTATTCCCGCCCGGCGCGGCAGTTTGCGCGATTGACGACCCGCTGTGCAATCCGTTACGGTGGTTCGTCAAAACGATTCGCTCCTTTTGCGAGGTGCCGCCTTGATTCTGCATCTTCTCCTGCTCGTGTTTCCCGAATGGCGCCCGCACTTCTCTTTGCTCGATACGCCACACGCCAACGAAATGATTTTGCTGCGTTGGCTTCACCTCGTCTTCGGCATTATCTGGATTGGCTTGCTCTATTTTTTCAATCTCGTGCTGACGCCCGCGATGAAAAAGTGCGACCCCAAGCTGCGAATCAAAATCTATCCTGAGCTGATGCCCGGTGCGATGGGGTGGTTCCGGTCGTCTGCGTTAGTGACAGTGATCGTGGGTCTCCGGTATTTCACGATTCATCTAGCCTCGGACGCCAAACTCGCTGGGGATCGCTCACTCATTGGCAAGTGGTTCGGTTGGTGGCTGCTCGTGTGGTTCGTCGCCTATGCCTTCATTTACGGGTTGCAGCTTCCGGCGAAGGGGATTCTCGACAGTCCGTGGTTGCGAATCGTCGGAGTTTCTCTTGTGGTGATTGCCGCGTCCTGGCTTGTCGTCGCTCTGAACGGCGGGCCCAACGTTTCCAATGCGCACCTCGCCATCAGCGTTGGTGGAGGGCTGGGTTTAGTGATGCTGCTGAATACCTGGGGAGTAGTCTGGCGTGTTCAGAAGCGCCTGATTGCCTGGACCCGCGCCGCAGCCGAGCAAGATACGCCCATGCCAGCCGAGACGGAGCGCTTGATGCGCTGGAACTATCTCACCGCGCGGACGTCGTTCTGGCTGTCTTTTCCCATGTTGTTTTTCATGGGCGCTGCCAGCCACTACCCGTTTCTGAGCACCGTCGCGCGATAATTGGCGCAGGTTACTGCCATTTCTGACGAAAAGAACTACAACGTATTGACGACTGAGAATGGGGTGCCGATTAAGGCCTGGACCAAAGGCGTGCAGCTCGAAGACCAGGCGCGCAAGCAGCTTCTGAACGTTGCACAGCTTCCCTTCATTTTTAAGTGGGTCGCCGCCATGCCGGATGTCCACTGGGGCGTCGGAGCAACCGTCGGTAGCGTGATCCCCACAAAGGGAGCCATCATCCCTGCTGCAGTTGGCGTGGACATCGGCTGCGGAATGATGGCGGTGCAGACGGACCTGAACGCACGCGATCTTCCGGACAGTCTCAAGGGCATTCGCAGCGCGATCGAACAGGCTGTTCCGCATGGCCGCACGAATCACGGCGGACGCGGCGATGTGGGCGCGTGGGGAGAAATTCCTTCGCGCAACAACGAAGTCTGGCAGGCGCTCAAGCCGCGTTACGACGCGATTCTCGAAAAGCACCCAAAGCTGGATCGCGGCAACCATTCCAACCATCTCGGCACGCTGGGCACGGGCAACCACTTCATCGAAGTTTGCCTCGATGAAGCCGAAATCGTCTGGTTCATGCTGCACAGCGGCTCGCGCGGCGTCGGCAACCGCATGGGCAGCTACTTCATTGAAGTTGCCCGCAAAGACATGCAGAAGTTTTTCATCAACTTGCCGGACAAGGACCTGGCGTATTTCTCGGAGGGCACTGAGCACTTCGACGACTATGTCGAAGCCGTGGAGTGGGCGCAGGACTTCGCTCGCTTCAACCGCGACCTGATGATGGAGCAGGTTGTCGGCGCCGTTCGCAATTCCCGCGAAGTGCGTCCCTTCGTCGCTGAGTTGAAGGCCATCAACTGCCACCACAACTATGTGGCGCGTGAGCGTCACTACGGTCAGAACATCCTGGTAACTCGCAAGGGCGCAGTGCGCGCCCGCGAAGGCGACATGGGCATCATTCCCGGCAGCATGGGAGCGCGTTCCTATATCGTTCGCGGCAAGGGCAACATGGAAAGCTTCATGAGCTGCAGCCACGGCGCGGGCCGCGCCATGTCCCGTGCGGAAGCCAAGCGCCGCTTTAGCGTGGAAGACCACAAACGCATGACAGAGGGAGTCGAGTGCCGCAAAGATGCCGACGTTATCGACGAAACGCCGGCGGCTTACAAATCCATTGAAGCGGTCATGGCCGCGCAGAGCGACTTGGTCGAAATCGTACACACTTTGCGTCAGGTCGTCTGTGTGAAAGGATAATCAACCCGGTGCAAGAGCTTTGGAATTCCAAAGTCTTGCACCGGATAACATTTTCATGATTCGCATTGACGGATCTTGTGGAGAAGGCGGCGGACAGATGCTCCGCACAGCGTTAAGCCTTTCTCTGGTCACTGGGCAACCTTTCGTTATCGAGAAAATCCGCGCGAAGCGGGAGAAGCCCGGCCTCCTGCGTCAGCATCTCACCGCCGTCTTGGCCGCCTCCGAAATCGGGACCGCCAAAGTCGAGGGGGCGACGCTTGGTTCGAGAACACTAACGTTCACTCCCGGCATAGTTCGCAACGGTGAATATCGATTCGCTGTCGGCACCGCTGGAAGCAGCACACTTGTCTTCCAAACCATTCTCCCTGCCCTGATGACCTCTTCCGGGTCCAGCCGCCTCGTTATCGAAGGCGGCACGCACAATACGCAGGCACCACCTTTTGATTTTCTTGCCAAGACTTTTCTTCCGGTTCTGCGTCGGCTTGGCCCGAAAGTTACCGTGAGACTCGAACGATATGGCTTTTACCCCGCTGGAGGCGGCCGTTTCATTGCAGAAATCGAGCCGTGCGCCAAGCTTTCGCCTGTTTCATTGATCGAACGCGGCGAAATCAAGCACCGCCGCGCGAAGGCCATCGTTGCCAGTCTCGCTCGTCATATCGCTCAACGCGAAATCGAAACGCTCGCACATTCTCTCGGCTGGAGCAACGAGGGGCTCGAAATCATCGAAACTAAAGACTCCGCTGGTCCCGGCAATGTTGTCTTAATTGAATTGGGCAGTGATTCGATCACTGAAGTTTGTTCTGGTTTTGGACGCCTCGGCGCGAGTGCAGAAAAAGTGGCATCAGAGGCAGCGGGGTCCGCTCGGGCGTATCTTGCTTCTCACGCGTTCGCGGGAGAGCATCTTGCTGACCAACTTCTCCTGCCGTTCGCTCTTGCCGGCGGTGGCTCCTTCACAGCTACAAAGCTGAGTCAGCACTCTCGAACGAATATCGAGGTTATCTCGCTCTTTATTCCGGTGCTCTTTCGGGTAGAAGAAAAGGATCGGTGCATTCAAATCGAGGTTAAGAAGGAATCGGCCCTACCTTCGGGCGACATCCTCCAAGAGCAACGAAAATGAAAAAGGAGGCGGGCCAGGTCGTCCCGCCTCCTTTTTTCCCCTCTCGGGGAATCCGGCCAGTCTGACGGAGGGCGACTAGCCGGTCGTGTGTTGGCCTCCTACCCATATGATCCCGGAATCTTGAAAAAAGTTCCGGTGAAACCCAAGAAAAATGGATAGAATTACTGGGGAAATCAGCCTGTCGGTTAAATCCGAAGACTCATGCCACGTCCCTCACACCCGAGCCCCGATAACATATTGCGTTTTCTGCAAGTTAGGAGCGAGCCTGCCTCCACGAACGAGATTGCTCAGGGCCTCCACCTGAAAAAATCCGACACTCGCCCCCTGTTCAAGATGATCGCAAAGCTCAAAAAGCGGCACGCGATCGAGGAATTACCGGGTGGGCGGTACCGCCTCCCCAGCCGCAAATCGGAAAAGGACGCGCCCAGCCAAAAACTTCCCCAAGGCGCACCGCGCCGTCCCCAGCCACCGGCGCTCGCTGGCCACGATGAAGTAAAAGGCCGCCTCGTTCTTCACCACGACGGCTACGGCTTCGTCGTGCCCGATTCCCCCATGCCGCAGCTCGACGGCGACGTCTTCATCCCGCGCGATGCCATCCAGGACGCCATGCACGGTGACCATGTTCTGGCGAAGATTCAGCGTTTGGGCGGTGTCGCCGGCGCGCAACGCGCCGAGGGCCGCATTCTTCGAATCCTCGACCGCGCGCATCCCACGGTCGTCGGTCTTTTTCGCTACGGCACACGAACAAATGTGGTTCTCCCTTACGACGTTCGCATCCAACACGAAATTGAAATTCCCCGCGGCCACGAGCTGACTCCTGGCCTCTGGAAAAAGCTCGGCTTCAGCGGTGGCGATGAAACCAGCATCCGCCTAATCGACGGCGGCGTCGTCAACGTGGAGTTGCTCCGCTATCCGCACGGAGGCGCATCGCCGACCGGCCGCGTCATCGAAATTCTAGGCCGCCCCGGTGAACTTGGCGTCGACACTGAAATCATCATCCGCAAGCACCATCTCCCTCACGTCTTCTCCGCCGAAGTCCTGGATGAAGCCGAGCGCGGCGCAAAACCCGTTAGCGAATCCCCGCGCGCCGGCCGCGAAGATTTCCGTCACTTGCCGATTGTCACCATCGATGGCGAGACCGCGCGCGATTTCGACGACGCCGTCTACGTCGAGCATCGCGCTGACGGCGGCTGGCACTTGCAAGTCCACATCGCAGACGTCGCGCATTACGTTCGAACAGCCACTCCTCTCGACGGCGAAGCGCGTCTCCGCGGCACCTCTGTTTATTTTCCCGACCGCGCCGTCCCCATGCTTCCGGAAGCTCTTTCGAACGGCATGTGTTCGCTCAAGCCCCACGAAGATCGCCTGGTCATGAGCGCGCTCATGGAATTCGACGCGGCCGGCCACATGAAATCCTCGCGCATGACCTCCGGCGTCATTCGGTCCGCCGAGCGCATGACCTATACCAACGTCAACAAAGTCATCGAAGGCGACCCGGAGATGTCCAAGCGTTACGCCTCGCTCGCGCCCCGCTTTCGCGATATGAAGGAACTCGCTCTGCTTCTCAACGCCCGCCGCAACGAGCACGGCTCCATCGACTTCGATCTTCCCGAGCCGGTCATCGAGTTCGACGAAGAGCAGCGTATGACCAACATCACGCGCAGCGAGCGCAACATCGCTCACCGCCTCATTGAAGAATTCATGCTCGCCGCCAATCGCGCCGTCGCCGCATATCTTCTTCGCCGCGGCATCGATTCGCTCCATCGCGTTCATGAAAAGCCCGACGCCCGCAAAGTTCTGGAGTTCGAAGAGCTCGCGCGCGCCTTCGGTTACTCCCTGGGTGTCGCGGATTTGCACCAACGCGAAGTCGCCGTTCGCCATGGCCGCGTTCCGGCACCTGCGAAAGCAGGCCGCCCTGACTCCTACGGACACGGCCGTGAGCGCGGCATGAAGGTGGCGCTCCCGGGCGGCGAGCTCCGCATCACACCGCAGCATTATCAGCGGCTGATTCGCAAGGTCGTCGGCAAACCGGAAGAACGCATCGTCTCCTACCTCATGCTGCGTTCCCTGAAGCAAGCCCGCTACGCCGCCGAGCCGCTCGGCCATTTCGCCCTCGGCTTCGACGAATACACCCATTTCACTTCGCCCATTCGCCGTTATCCCGACCTCATCGTTCATCGCATTCTGAAGTGGGCCCTCGCGCATTCCAACGATGCTCCAGCATCTTCGAAGACACACACTGCCGCGTCGCCGGGCTCCGAGGCCGCGCTCTATTCGCACGGGAATCTCGAAGAAATCGCTTCAGAAACCTCCGAAGCGGAGCGCCGCGCCAACGGCGCCGAGCGCGAACTGATGGATTGGAAAACCGCTCAATTCATGGAGGAGCATCTCGGGGAGGAATACGACGGCCTGATTATCTCCGTGCAAAAATACGGCTGCTTTGTCGAACTCTTCGAAGTCTTCGTCGAAGGCCTTCTTCCCATCGGCGCGCTCGAGGAATTCGCCGGTATGCGGTGCGTGCTTCGAGAGCGAGATCACGCCATCGTCGCCCTGCAGGGTAGCGGCAGCCGTGGTCGCGGAGCCCGTGGCATTCCCCGAGGTCGTGGCGCAAAGTCTCGCCAGATCGAATGGCACCTCGGCGACAAGGTCCGCGTCCGCGCCGAACGCATCGACCCCATGCGCAAGCGCGTCGAATTCGCCCTGGTCCCCTAAGCGCACCGCTTGCCGTGCCAGGTCAGCCACATCTGCTATTCTTGAAAGGCCAAAAATGATCCCGTCACTTCAGCCACAGAACGCCACACGAAAGAGGAAGCCCACGCCGTGACTCACGCAACCGTCAGCGAACGCGCTGCCAAGCGCGCCTTCAACTTCAACGCAGGTCCGGGGGCGCTTCCTCTTCCTGTCCTCGAACGCATCCGCGAGGAACTTCTAGACTGGCGCGGCAGCGGCATGTCCGTAATGGAGATGAGCCACC
>WNFJ01363440.1_pt2 | contig 23695 bp, 27 predicted proteins | sample 5400461 | NCBI WGS metagenome assembly WNFJ01 (sample SAMN13153349, study PRJNA577476) | soil metagenome | isolation source: 115 cm saprolite on Douglas fir-dominated hillslope | place: USA:California | collected 2013-09-17
GGCTGGCATGAGCGCCTATTCGAAACTCCAGCAAGAAGAGTTTGCGGCCCAGGAACTCGGCTATCGCGCGGTGACGCACCAGCGCTTCGTCGGCACCGGTTATTTCGACGAGATCGCGCAGGTGGTATCGAGCGGCAATTCTTCAACTACAGCGCTGGCGGGCTCGACGGAAGCGGAGCAGTTTCACGGCGCGGTTACGCTCGCGCCGTCAAGTGGGCATGCGCCGGAAGCTCATGCCTGAGGCGGCGTCCTGTCAATAGAGCGCTTTAACGCCAAGATCTCCAGCCCGGTTCGTGTTTGGCGGAGCGTGTGGCAGAACGCTTGAAGAATGCCGGGAGGAGACCCCAGGCAATCGCGCCGTCGAGCGGCCGGATCGGAAGTAGATTAAAAACGATAGTGCTCAAGCTGAAAAAACCGAAGATCGCCAGTATAGCGTTCACTGCCTGAAAGCGCGTGTAGCCGAATACCTCGACCCAAACAAGGAGCGGCACTGCGACGAGCGCCTGCGCCATCACACCACCCCAAGCGATGATGCAGTGGTCATATCGAGAGTAAGGTTGGCTGAAACAGGTGATCCCCCAGACTGGGTACAATTCAATCGACCAGACGGCACACCCTTTACGCTGTGCTGCAACCATGTGGCCGCACTCGTGGAGCAAAATTACACCGTAGTAAGCGCCAAGGACCGTGAATGCCAGCGGGGCATCTTCAACTGCACCGAGGAGGATGATTGCTCCAATTAAAAGCACCGACCAGTGAACGAATACTTTTACTCCCCTGATTTGCATCACCTCTATCAACTTCTTTAGGTTAGGGAACCGCATAGTCCTCATGACCTCTTGCGTCGATCTATTGGCAACTGCTGCAAGGTGCCAGAGATGATTCCACCACGAGGATTCGTGTGCGTGCTCGAACGCATGGTACAGGTGTTATCTCAGAGTTAAGACGCCTGAAACGGCTACGGTCAGGTTAACCCGCATATCCTAGCGATCGCTTATCCTTGTGAAAGCAGAGCAAGACTGCTCGATATGGCAAAAGTGTTGCCAAGCTGTGGCGCATCGGTTCTGCGCCCCTACAAATGATTTGGCGGACTTTTGGGACGGGCGCTCGCGGTTAGGCAGAAAATTCAGGCCAGTGCTGGCCGTCGTGATAGAGACGGCGCTGCTTGATGGATGGTGCGAAGCCCGCGGTCGCGGAGATCTTCATGACGGCGTCAAACGCTGACTGGAAGGCTTCCATCTCAGGCTGTGTGCCGACGGTGATGCGGACATGCGTCGGCCAGACGGGCCAGGGCCGGCCGATATACACGTTGCGCGCAGCCATTGCGTCGATGACTTCTTTCGCAGGACGCTTGGCATCCAACAGGAAGCAGTTGGACTCGGAAGGGGTGAAGGAATAACCCTGGCGAGAGAGCCAATCAAATGTTTTCTGCCGGATCGCGGCATTCAGCTGTTTGCGTTCCGAAACGAGGTGCTCATGCTTCAGGCTCGCGGTTGCCGCCGCCATCGCCGTGATCGGCAGCGCGCCCCAGCCACCGAAGTTCTCCAGTTTCGCCAGCAAGTCGGGACGCGCGATGGCCATTCCACAGCGAATGCCCGCCATCCCGTAAAGCTTCGAGAAAGTTCGCAGCACGATCACGTCCTGATTGGCCTTCACCAGGTCGATGGCGGAAACGCCGTCGGAGAAATGGATGTAGGCTTCGTCCACGAGGACCATCGAACCTTTCGGCTTCGCGGCTAGTAGTTGCTCGATGCCGGAGTGCGACGTCATCGTTCCGGTGGGATTGTTCGGGGTGCAAACATAGAAGAGCCCGGCGTCCGGCGCCGCCGCGAGCATAGCTTTGATATCGTGCGAATACGTTTTCGTCAGCGGAGTTTTGACGATGCGCGCTCCGGAGATATTGGCCGCGCGCATGCCGGCTTCGTAGCCGGGATCCGCGGTGACGTAGCTCTTCGACGGCGAGGTGAACGAGAGCACCGAGAAATGCAGAGGTTCGCTCGAGCCGGGAAAGACGCGCACGTATTCCGGTTTGAGGCCCTCCATCTCCGTGAAGGTCTTCACGAATTCTTCTTTCAGCCAGTAGGAATACCGCCCGCCCTGCGGCGCCATATCCACGATGGCCTTCCGAGCGGCATCACATGGCCCCAGAGGATTTTCGTTCGCATCGATCACTACCGCTCCAGGATGAAAAACGTTGCGCTCTTCCGCGGCGAGGGATGCTTCGGTTGCGATACGGAACGCCATTGCCGCCGTCGCCGCAGCCGACAACTGGAGAAACGCCCTTCGCGAACCATTTGAAAGTATCTCGTCGGTTTTCATCCGGCCCTCCTCAAACGCGAGAATTTCTTCCCAGGAAAAGCTCCGCTGTCTCATTCCGTCAGCAAAAATGCCTGGACTGTTTCACCAGGTCTGCGCCTCACTATAACACCGAACCGGGGAATGACTTAAGCATCGGTCGCAGCAGGCACCGTCCTGAACACGCCTCTGGATTTTGGCCTGGCGATCGCCAGCCAATTTGACGGCAGAGATCGGATAGATTTTCGCGCGCACCATGCTCTAAGATTTCCTACTCCTATCGCGCGTCGCGGATTTCGGGAGGCCGCATGACTCGAGCTGCAACGGAAATTGTCGCTTCTCTCTCTATTGCGCGACGAATCAATGCGTTGGACTGGAACAACGCGGAGCAGTCACTTTCGGAGCGCGGCTATGCGGTTACAGCGCCTATCCTCTCGCTTGCGGAATGCGCCGAGATCACTGCACTTTTCAATGATGCCAGCCGGTTTCGCAGCCACATCGTAATGGAACGTTATCGCTTCGGGATTGGCGACTACAAATACTTCGCCAACCCGCTCCCGGAATTGGTGGCGGACCTAAGGAGCAGCGCTTATCCGCACCTCGCGGAAGTCGCCAATCGCTGGGCAGGAGCCTTTGGCGAAAGCACGCCTCCTTATCCTCGCGAACATGCCGCCTTCCTGAAAATTTGCCACAAGGCCGGGCAGACCAAGCCAACTCCGCTGATGCTTCACTACGAGGCTGGTGGCTTCAACTGTCTTCATCAGGATCTCTACGGCGAAGTCAGTTTTCCCTTGCAGATGGTTTTCCTGCTCGGGCAGCAGGGCCGCGATTGGGAAGGCGGAGAATTCATTCTCGTCGAGCAGCAACCGCGCGCGCAGTCCAAACCGCAGGTGGTCCTCGCAGATCAAGGCCAAGCGATCATTTTTACGACGCGCTACCGGCCGGTGAAAGGTTCGCGCGGCTACCACCGGGTCAATCTGCGCCATGGGGTCAGCCGCATGCACCGCGGCACGCGCTACACGCTGGGCGTGATATTTCACGATGCAAAATGACGTGTGGAAAGGTCAATCGATCGAGTGGGAAGCGAGCCTGGGTTTCCACTCATCAGCCGGCGGCAAAACGCAACTACTTGTGGTCGCCGCCGAGTTCGCGGACGATCGAGCCGACGAAGGATTTTGCGTCGCCGAAGAGCATGAGCGTGCGGTCAAGATAGTAGAGCGGATTGTCGATGCCTGCAAAACCAGCGGCCATGCTGCGCTTGATGACCATCACGGTGCGCGCCTTGTCGACGTCCAGAATCGGCATGCCGTAGATGGGACTGCTGGCATCGGTGCGCGCGGCGGGATTGGTGACGTCGTTCGCGCCAATCACCAGCGCCACGTCGGTCTGCGGAAAATCTCCGTTGATTTCGTCCATGTCCAAGAGTTTATCGTAAGGAATGTCCGCTTCCGCGAGCAAAACGTTCATGTGCCCCGGCATGCGGCCAGCGACGGGATGAATTCCAAACTTCACGTCGACGCCGCGCTTGGTCAGCGCGTCGTACAATTCGCGTACTTTGTGCTGCGCCTGCGCCACGGCCATTCCATATCCTGGCACGACGACCACCTTGTTTGCCGCGGCGAGGATCGCCGCAGCTTCCTCGGATGTCGCGCTGCGCACCGGCCGCGCCTCCTGCTGGCCCGCGACGGCCGTCTGCGCTTGTCCAAAAGCTCCGAAGAGCACGTTCGAAAACGAACGGTTCATCGCTTTCGACATGTTCACGGAGAGAATGAGGCCGGAGGCTCCGTCCAACGCGCCGGCAATGATCAATAGTTTGCTGTCCAGCACGAAGCCCATGGCCGCCGCGGAGAGTCCCGCGTACGAATTCAAAAGAGAGATCACCGTCGGCATATCGGCGCCGCCGATGGGAATGATCATCATCACGCCGAACAGAAGAGGGATGCCGACAATCAGCGGAAAAAGCTGCGTTTTCTCCGGATGGGCTACCAGCATGCCCGCGGCAACGATGGCCACACCCAGGAGTGCGAGGTTGACGAAGTTCTGTCCCTTATAAGTGATGGGGCGCTGTGGAAGAACTTCCTGTAATTTTCCCGCGGCCATCAGGCTGCCGGTAAACGTCAGCGATCCGAGAATGACTTCCAGCGAGAGCACGCCCATCATGAAGCGGGGCACATCCGGCGTGCGCAAATAAAATTCCGCCGTGCCGACCAGAGTCACGCACAACGCGCCGAAGGCGTGGCTCAACGCCGTCCGCTGCGGCACCGCGGTCATGGCCACTTCGCCGAGCGGGACACCGATGATCGTCCCCAGCACGAGGGCGATCACGATCCATTTGTATTCGACGATGCCGTGGTGCAGTAATGTGCCTGCAATCGCCAGCAGCATGCCCAACTCGCCGGCAAAGACGCCGCGGCGCGCGGTCATCGGGGAGCTCAGCCATTTAAGAGAAAGGATGAAAAGCGCAGTGGCGATCAGGTAGGTAATTTCGATGATGTGTTCCATGCCGGGCAGGTTGGTCATGGTTTCTTCGGTCCGCTGGCTTTGAACATTTTCAGCATTCGATCGGTAATCAGGAATCCGCCGACGATGTTGCTGGTTGCCGCGACGATCGCGATTGTCCCCAGAATTTTCGCGAGCATCGCCCCGTGCGCATGGTATTCACCCGCAAGCAGGATGGCTCCCACCACGGCAATGGCGTCGAGCGCGTTCGTCAACGACATCAAGGGTGTGTGGAGGAGAGGAGAAACGCGCCGAATGACTTCGAATCCGATGAATGCCGCCAGCATGAAAACGTAAAGGCTGGTGAGCAGATCCAGCTTCATGACTTTGCGACCTCCTTTGATTCAGCCGGCAGGACCGGGAGCGAAAAAAACTCTCGCACGCGGGCGTTGATCAAATCTCCGCCCCGCGTCAGCATCGTCTCGCGAACGATTTCATCCTCCATATTCAGTTGAAGCTTCCCATCTTTCACGAGATGCAACAGGAAGGCGGTCACGTTCCGGGCATACATCTGGCTGGCGTGATACGGCACGGTGCTGGCCAAATTGAACCATCCGATGATCGTCACTCCATGCTCGACGACGATTTCTCCCGGACGAGTAAGCTCGCAGTTGCCCCCGCGCTCGCCGGCCAGATCGACGATCACTGAGCCAGGCGCCATGCTCGCGACCATTCCCCTGGTCACCAGAATCGGAGGCCTCTTTCCGGGAATGACTGCCGCGCTGATCACCACGTCGCTTTCCGATACGACCTTACCCAGCAGTTCGCGCTGGCGCTTGTAGAAAGTTTCATCCTGCGCCCGCGCGTACCCGCGCGCATCTTCGGCATCCTTGGCTTCAATCGGAAGCTCGACAAAACGTCCACCGAGGCTGTGCACTTGCTCCTTTGCGGCGGGACGCAAGTCGTAGGCGGAAGCCACGGCGCCAAGCCGCCGTGCCGTGGCAATCGCCTGCAACCCTGCTACGCCCGCTCCGATTACAAAAACGCGGCCCGGAGTAATCGTCCCCGCCGCTGTCGTGAGCATCGGAAAAATGCGCGGCGAAGTGTCTGCCGCAAGGACGACTGCCTTGTAGCCGCAAATCGTGCCCATGGAGGAAAGCACGTCCATGCTCTGCGCGCGAGTCGTTCGCGGCATCAATTCGACGGAAAACGAAGTCACTCCCTTGGCGGCGATTTCTCGAATGGTTTCGAGAGAGCCCAGCGGCCTCAAGAATCCAATCAGCACCTGGCCGCTGCGGAAAAGGGGAACGTCGGCTTTGCCGGTTTTGTCATTCGAACCGTGGCAGAGAATCTGAACCACGATGTCCGCGGCGCGAAATAGATCGGCGCGATCGGGGACAATCTTTGCGCCCTTTGCGGCGTAGTCGGCGTCCGGATAGCCTGCCGCTGCTCCGGCTCCCGCCTCCACCACCACATCCAAGCCCGCCTGGGATAGATTCGGAATGACCGCGGGCACCAGCGCTACGCGCCGCTCTCCGGGAAAGCTCTCTCGGGGCACACCTACAATCATGAAGCTTCCTCCGATGTGAAAAACCAGAACTGCAGTTGGATATGATAGACGATCGTGGAATTTCGTTCGAAACAGTTCAACGCGAGGCCAAGCCTCCGGCGGCCAGACGCCCCAAAGCATACACTCTCGGCACCGCTTTCGTAAGTGACCTCTAGAGATTAATGTTCGTCCCTGCACTTTCGCCCTGCTGACGTTTTCCTGATTACTTGCAGGGGGATATTTCGCCAGCTTATATGCATTGCATCAGGGGTTATACTTTTCCATGCGCTCTCGGACCATTTTCACCAAATGTGCGCTACTTTTCGCTAGCTGCACGATCCTTTCGTTCTCTTCCTTCGCACAAGACGCCGCGTGGCAAAAAGACACCGCTGCCTGGCGCGCGCAGCATACCGCAGATCTTCTGAAGCCGGACGGCTGGCTCTCCCTAATTGGCCTCGAATGGCTCCAGCCTGGAGACAACTCTCTCGGCTCCGCCCCTGACAGCAGGATCCATCTCGCTTCCGGACCGCCACATCTCGCCATCCTCCGCCTCGAAGGGGAAACCGTCACGCTGAATCCTCCCACGGGAGGATTCCCTCCTGACTTCCTCGTCGTCGGGGCTCCCGCAAAACCGCAAACCCTGCGAGCCGAAGCGAACAACGATAAAGTTTCCCCTCATCTCACCATCGGCACCCTCAACATGTACGTGATTCGCCGCGAGGGGCGCTCCGCCCTCCGCGTCAAGGATTCTCATTCTCCTGCCATCACCGGGTTCCACGGACTCAAGTGGTACCCGCCCGACCCCGCTTATGAAGTGACCGCCAAATGGATTCCTTATTCCCCGCACAAAACCATCACACTCGCCACTCTCGTCGGCACCAACTACGATCAACCCGTCCCCGGCGTCGCAGAATTCACCCTGGCAGGAAAAACATTTCGGCTTGAGCCCGTCCTCGAAGATCCTGCAGTCGCGAAACTTTTCTTCATTCTTCGCGACACGACCAGTACCTCCACCACTTACGGTGCCTGCCGGTTTCTTTACACAGGCTTTCCCACCAACGGCCTCGAAAAACCCGGCGAGATCGTGTTCGATTTCAATCGCCTTGAAAACCCTCCTTGTGCCTACACTCCTTTTTCGACCTGCCCGCTCCCGCCTCAAGGCAACCGGCTTCCCATCCCGCTTCCCGTGGGGGAACGGCGCTATCAAAATTGAAAAGTCTTCGGTTCTTGGTTTTTGGTCTTGAGTTTTGAGTGTAAGTTTTCCGTTTTCCATTTTCTCCGATCTTTACAGGTGACCTCGGTGTGCTCCGCGTCCTCTGTGTTGAACGATTTTTCTTCGCGCATTCATTTTGAAATTGCACACCGACTGTCGGAGAATAGAGGTGTCATTCGAAAATGAATTCTTCAAGCTCAAATTTATATCCCACGAACAACGATTCCCCCGCTCGAGAGAAGCTTCTCTCTCTGCGCCTCGCTCTTCTCCGCCTCCACAAAACTCTGCTCAACATGGAACGCCGCGAGTACGAGCGCGAGCACGGCCACGTCAACACTGGCGAGCTCTTTCGCCTGGTCATTGACCACCCGCAGTTCGCATGGCTGCACAACATTTCCGAATTCGTCGTCCGCATCGATGAAACTCTGGCTGCCAAGGAGCCTGTCACGGCGGAATACACCAGGGGCGCCATATCTCTCGCCCGGAAAATGTTTGTTCCCGCGGAATCCGGCGACACGTTCCAGAAAAAATACTTCGACGCCATCCAGGGCGACCCGGCGGTAGTCATCGATCACGCGGAACTTGCGCGCCTCTTCAACAACGAGCCGCCCGACTCCTCATCGCCGTAGCTTTGGTTATTTTCCTGCTAGACTTTCCGGTGGCAGCCTTCAGCACTTCCTTTTTCAGCGACTCGAGATCCCATGCCACCAGCGCCCATCGATCTGAAATGCCCGCCGCAGAAATTGAAGATCCGGCGCCTCCTGCGCTCCGAACTTCCACCCGAAACCGTCAGGCTGGCTCGTTTTCTCATCGGAAAAGTCGTCGTCCATGATCTCCCCGCGGGCCGGCTCAGCGGCCGCATTGTGGAAACGGAAGCCTATCCGCCCGGCGATCCCGCCGGACATCATTTCCGCGGCCCTACTCCGCGCATTCGTTCGATGTATCTCGACCGCGGCCATGCCTACATTTTTTTTAATTATGGCGCGCACTTCATGCTCAATGTCGTCAGCGAGCCCGCGGCGGCGTGGAACCCCTTGATGGCATCGAGCTCATGCAGCGCCACCGCAAGACCACTCGACTCCTGGATCTCACCCGCGGGCCTGGACGCGTCGCCGCTGCCCTTCAGATCGACCGCCGGCACGATGGACTTGACCTTTGCGCTCCAGGCTCGCTCTGGCTGGGCGAAACCAGCCATCCTATCGGCCCCATCCGAGAAACCGTTCGCGTCGGCATCACTCGCGCCGCCGATGAGCTTCTTCGCTTCTACGAGCGTGGCAATCCCTTCGTCAGCGGCCCCAAGCGCCTGCTCCTCCCTGCCGCAGGGTCGGGATTAGACTCTCCCTAACCGATCAGAACCATGCTTCCCACCTTCGGCCCTTTTCATGCCAAAATGTAGCCTGCGAGCGCCGGGCCCCAGACACCTGCGAATCGCAAGTCGAGATCTTCCAGCCCTGCCCAAGACGCCGTAGTGTTCTTTCGGCGGTCTCACGCCACCCTGTTGGGAGTGTCCCCCATCGGCCGGCGCGCGGGAATTCGCAGTTGGAGGTGCAAGATGAGCGATTTCTGGAATCAGTGTGAGGGTCAGGTCGTCGACAATCGATTCCGGCTGCAACAATACCTAGGGGGAACGGAGGATTCCGCCGTTTTTCTCACGCGGCTCGCCGATCCGCAATCTCAAAAAGCGGCCATCAAACTCATTCCCGCTGGTCCCGCCGCCGATCTCCAAATCTCTCTCTGGCGTCGCGTTATGCAGCTCGTTCATCCCCATCTGCTGCGCGTCTTCGAAATCGGCCGCTGCCGCCTTGAGAACCGGGACCGTCTCTTCATCGTAATGGAGTATGCCGAAGAAGACCTCTCCCAGATTCTCCCCCAACGTCCTCTCATCGATTCTGAAGCTCGCCAAATGCTGGAACCCGTGCTCGATGCTCTGGTTTATCTTCACAGAGTTGGCCTGGTTCATTCGCGGATCAAGCCTTCCAACATTCTCGCCACCGCCGATCAACTCAAGCTTTCCAGCGACACGCTCTTTCCCATCGGTGAATCCCGAAAATTGTCGCGCAAATTCGATGCTCACGACGCTCCTGAAACTGCTGCCTCTCCACTGTCCACAGCCGCGGACGTCTGGTCGCTCGGCATGACCTTGGTCGAAGCGCTCACGCAGCACGCACCTGTCTTGCAACCCGGAAGCCAAGCCGACCCCGCCGTCCCCGATACGCTCCCCCAGCCCTTCCTGGATATCGCGCGGCATGCCCTCCGCCACGAACCCCGGAGACGCTGGACCATTGCCGAAATCGCTGCGCGCCTCAATCCTCTCGCGGCCGCGGCCGCCGCTGCTATGACACAGTCTTTTCCTCAGCCAGCCCTCTCACCTCTGGCCGTTCCGCTCTCGACAGTTCCGCCAGTCCCTGTGGCCAAGCTGCAAATCCCCAAGTCCGACGTACCTCCTGCAAAGGCACAAGCGCAACCTTCGCGTCCGCAAGCCGCTAACCCGCCGAAGCAAACTCTTGTCCTTCCAAACTATCTCGTTCCTGTCGCCGCCGTACTCCTGATTATCGTCGCCATCATCGCGCTGCCAAAAATCCTCGGCCATCGTTCCGACTCTTCGTCATCGGCCTCACAAGCTTCTGCCCCTCCTGCGGCGCAGCCGAACCGGGTCGAGCAGCCTGCGCGACGCCAAACCGCGTCAGCTCCAAAGCCGTCCTCACCAGCCGCAACGCAAAACTCGCGGCAAGCCGCCGCCGAGAAAAAGCCTGTGGCACAGCCACAGAGTTCGCCGGTCGCCACCCCAACTCCCGCTTCCGCGCGCACCGAAACATTTCCCGCCGCAAGCGCGCCAAGCGTTCCCGCGTCATCTCCTGCACGCGGTGAAGTCCTCGAGCAGGTTTTGCCCGACGTTTCCGAGAAAGCCCTCGCCACCATTCAGGGTGTCGTTCGCGTCAGCATCCGGGTTCAAGTCGATCCCGCGGGAAACGTCTCCGAGGCTACGCTCGACTCTCCGGGCCCCAGTCAATACTTCGCCGATCTAGCGCTGCAAGCCGCTCGCCGCTGGCAATTCGCTTCGCCGGAAGTCGGCGGCCACAGCGTCCCCAGCGAATGGCTAGTTCGCTTCGAGTTCTCGCCAACCGGCCCCAAGGCCTTTCCAATGCAAACGACGCCGTAACATCTCTTGGCGAGAGCTTGCGGGAGCAGCACGGCGGAATTGGCGGTGTCGTAGTCGATCTGCGGGCGGTCGGCTAAATAACAGAAAATCAAGAGAAAGGCGCTCGCCTCAGAAGGCAGCCTCTAAAAGTGAGTGGCGGAGAGGGTGGGATTCGAACCCACGGTACGGTTTCCCGTACGCTCGCTTTCGAGGCGAGTACTTTCAACCGCTCAGTCACCTCTCCGCGGTTGTTGCTGGCTTAATCGTAGCAGAGCGCTGCGTTTTTCGGCAATCGGGCGCTCGCGCGGCGTGACGATGAAGAACGGGCGCGCCAGGGCTTGCCCCTACACAAACTGAATCCTAGATTCGAAAGATGGGCGGATTAGCGGCGTTCGGCGAAGAAGGACTGGATGATGGCGGCGCAGTCGGCAGCAAGGACATCAGAGGTGACTTCTACCTGATGGTTGAGGCGCGGCTGGGAAAGGATTGCAAAACAGGAGCGGACGGCGCCACCTTTGGGGTCGTCGGCGCCGTAGACGAGACGCGGCACGCGGGCCTGGATGATGGCGCCCGCGCACATGCTGCACGGCTCAATGGTGACGTAGAGCGTCGTATCGGCAAGGCGGTAGTTGCCAAGAAGGCGGGCGGCTTCGCGGAGAACGACGATTTCGGCGTGAGCTGTAGGGTCGTTGTCGCGGATAGTGCGATTTCCTGCGCGAGCGATGACTTTGCCATTTTGAACGATGATGGCTCCAATAGGAACTTCTCCCGCATCCGAAGCAGAGCGGGCTTCTTGAAGCGCGAGTTTTATGAATTCTTGATCCGGATCCATCCTGAGCAGAAGAATAGCACGCAGGCAGGCTCGAAACGCGGACTTGGCGCTATAATCAGCGCCAATCGGGGAGCGGCCAGGTGACGCGTCGCGGGCGCCAACAGTGTTGCCTTACTAACTCTCTAGACTGAGACGGAGTCCGAATGCACCGTTCTATTTCTGCGATTGTCGCATTGTCGCTTATCAGTGTGCTCAAGCCAGCGGAAGCATTTTCCCAGGAATCTGCGGGTGCGAAAACCGTCGAGAGCGAAGAGATCGCCCGCATCGTCGGAGAGGCTATGACGCGAGGCGGCGCGATTCGTTTTCTCGAGACCCTTACCGACAGAATAGGCGGGCGAGTTACGGGGACCGCAGAATGCGGCGCGGCCGCTGATCTCATTCTGAAGACACTAAAAGAATCTGGATACGAAAATGCGCATTTCGAGGAATATGAACTGGCCTCCCCATGGCAGCGTGGTCCTGCGACCGCAGAAGTTGTGAGTCCAGTGCTCACGGCCCTGCATATCGGATCCTACGGATGGGTGCCGGGTACGCCAGGTGCGATTGATTTACCGGTCGTAGATCACGGCCCCGCGCGCGATGACGCGGTGCTACCGGAGAACGTGCGCGGCGCAGCGGTGATTGTCGACCTGCGAAGCAATGGAATCTCGACGACGTATGTGGGGACGCGCGCAAGCATGGCCCGCCGGCTAGCCGAAGCAGGCGCCGCCGCAATGTTTATCATTTCGGATAAACCCAACCGCACGGTTTACACGTCCGCATTTCTATTCTATCCCCGGGGCCCGCTTCCGGTTCTTTCCATCGCGAACGAGGACGCCCTTTTCCTCCGTCGGTTGCTTGCTAAGACTGCCGTTAGAATCCGTCTCAATGTGCACAACTCTTTCGGCCCCAAGCCCATTCAGGAGCGCAACGTTGTTGCGGACCTTCCCGGTGCTGATCCGGGCGAGGTGGTGGTTCTCAGTGCGCATTTCGACGCGTGGGACGCAGCCCAGGGAGCAAATGACAATGGCGCGGGCGTGGCGGCGATTCTCGAGGCCGCGCGGATTTTCAAGTCGATCAATCTAAGACCCAGGCACACCATCCGATTCGTCTTTTTTTCGGGTGAGGAGCAGGGTGACCTGGGGTCGGTTGCCTATGCAAAGCAGCACAGAGAGGAACTCGACAAAATCAGGGCAGTGGTCAATTACGATTCGGGCGCGCAAGCACCCCAAGGACTTCAGCTGTATGGCCGCAAAGACCTTGAAGAAGCGACTAGGAAGTTGTTAAGACCGCTTGCTGCGCTCGGCGCAGACAGAGTGTATTTGGACGCCGACTTTGACTCTGACGAAGAGTCATTTCTTGTCTATGGCGTGCCGGCGTACTCCCTGAAAGTGGAGAGTGGAGATTATGACGTCAGGCATCACACGATTGTGGACACTTTCGAGAAGATTGATCCTCGCATGCTCGGCATCGACACAGCTGTTCTGGCGGTTGTGGCGTATTCGTTCGCCAATGCGGAAGAACGACCCGGCCGCAGACTTTCTCCCACGGAGGTTCAAGAGCTGCTGAAAAGAACCGGACTCGAGCCGCTCTATCGGCTGGACTATCCAATTAGCCCATATTGATGGCATCGAGAAGATGCTGGGTGCCAAAGCGTGTGCGCGGCCGGATATGACACTGTCGGCTCGATAACATTGGGCGGACTTGCTTGACAATTGGGGAGGGGAGAAACAAACTAGGCGCATGCGAGAGCTCCTGGAGCGTCTGTTTCAAGTCGATTTCTTGAAGGGCCTCGCGGTGACCTTCCGGGCGCAGCACCCCAAGAATATTGTTACGGAGCAGTATCCGCTGGAACGGCCCATGGTGGCAGAGCGGTATCGCGGCGCGCCCCGGCTGAACAATAATCCCGAGACGGGCGAGACGCTGTGCATTGGCTGCAATCTGTGCGCGTTAGCCTGTCCGGAGAACCTCATCGTGGTGGGCTGGCAACGCGACGACGCCACGCGCAGGAAAGTGCTGACGAGCTTTACGTATGATACTTCTCGGTGCATGTTCTGCGGACTCTGCGAAGATGCTTGCCCTGTGGACGCTCTGGAGCTGACACAAGATTTTGAAATGGCATACTTCACTCGCGAAGGCGCCATCTGGGATCGCCACCGCCTCGAACAGGGGCCAACTCCCGCACGCTATACCCGCTGAAGATACCGAATGGAACTTCGCAAAGATCCCATCACACAAAGCTGGGTCATCCTGGGACAGAGAGAGGCACGCGGCGATGCGCCGGAGGAATGCCCGCTGGAACCGGCCAAGATCGAGAAGCTGCGGTCCATCCTGACTTGGCCGGCGGAAGGAGCATGGCAGGTGCGTGTGCTGCCGCACCCGGAGCCGCTGTACCACATTGAAGGAGAGCCCGGACGACTGGCCGAAGGAATGTACGACAAGATGGGGGCGGTCGGCGCGCACGAAGTTATCGTGGAGACGCCCGTACATGAGCGGCGGATGTCGCAGTTCAGCGACGAAGAAATCGAGCGGGTGTTATGGGTGTGGGCGTCGCGGATTGCGGATTTGAAGAAGGACGCACGGTTTAAATATATTAGTGTATTTAAGAATCAGGGCGCGCTAGCGGGAGAGGAATGGCCGCATGCGCATTCGCAGGTGACAGCGACGATTTTCGTGCCCCGGCGAATCAAATACGAACTCAGTTCCGCACACGAATGGTTTAAAGATAAAGAGCGCTGCATTTTCTGCGACAGCGTGCGCCAAGAAGAGAAGCAGGGGAAGCGCATCGTGGACGTGCAGGGAGATTACTATGCGTTGTGCCCGTATGCGTCGCGCGTGCCATACGAAGTCTGGCTGATGCACCGGCGGCACAACCATTTGTTCGAACAGCCGCGGCCGGGTTCGAATCGCCGGCAGTTGGCGGCGCTACTGGGGCGCGTGTTGCGTCGGCTGGAAAAAGTGGCCCCGGCGTTTCACTTGGTAGTGCACACATCACCCAACACCAAGAACAAAAAGGGTGAATTGGCCGGCTATTGGAAGACGCTCCCAGATGATTACCACTGGCACATTGAAATCCTGCCGATAGTCGAGAGAACCAGCAAGTCTTATAGCATCAAGGAAGTATATTTTAACGCCGAACTGCCGGAGCAGGCCGCCGCGAACTTGCGAGAGTTGGACCCCAATTCATGAAGCACGGGCAAGCGAATCCTGGCGAGCTCGGCGGAATCTTCCTGAACTTGGTCCTATTGCTGGCTTTCGTGATTCTTTGTGGTGTCTTGTACCTGGTGAGGCACCCCATTCTTCGTATCGCAGCGGAATCGTGGGTGATCGAGGATCCGCTCGACAAGGCAGACGCGCTCCTCATCTTAGGCGACGATAACTTTTATGCCGATCGGGCAACCCGGGGAGCGCAATTGTTCAGGGAAGGAAGGGCGCCCGCGATTGTCGCGAGCGGAAGACGCCTGAGGCCCAATGCGGGGATCGCGGAGTTGATGGAACACGATCTGGTCGAGCGCGGAGTGCCAAGAGATAAAATCCAGCGTTTTGCACACGACGCGGATGGCACGCTGGAGGAGGCGCGCGCACTGGCGCGGCTCGCGAGAGAAAGAAAATGGCATAGCGTCATCGTGGTGACATCGAATTTTCACACGCGACGCGCGCGCTATATTTTCCGGCGCGTATTTCCACAGGGCATGGAGGTGCGTATCGCCAGCGCACGCGATGGAGACTTTGATCCCGAGCATTGGTGGGAAAAGCGTAAGTCCGTCAAAGAGCTCACGCGGGAATTCGCGGGGATGGTGGTAACCTGGTGGGAGTTGCGAGGAAGCAGTGAGACAAGTGAGACATCGCAATCGGTAGTGGGATTGAGGGGAGTAATTCCGCAATTAGTGGTATAGCCCTTTAGGAAACACCCCAGATTTGCTACCCGCCATTCTTGTTTACACCAGCTAAGTCGTGTACTATGTTCACTCTTCTGAGTCGCAGTCCCAACCAGCCCTGCGATGAGCGGCTTCGAAAATCCCGTTTTCGATGTCGAGGTGTCCGATGTGGAAAAAAGATGATTCGAAGCCCGAAGGAGTTTCCGGCAACCCCGCAACTCCTGCAGTTTCCGCGACTTCCCCCAGCACCACGATCGCCAGTACGACTTCGCAGTCCGGTGCGCTTCCGACTTCGTCGCGCGCGGCGGCATGCATCAGCCAAGGAATCAAAATCAAAGGTGAAGTGACAGGCAGTGAAGACCTTTTTGTCGATGGCCATGTCGACGGAAAGCTGAATTTGGCGAACGGAAGTTTGACCATTGGCCCGAACGGAAACGTGAAGGCCGATGTGCACGCACGCGAGGTGATCGTGCGCGGAAAAATCGAAGGCAAAGTCAGTGGCAGGGAGAGGGTTCAGCTGTGGAGCACCGGCCAGGTTACAGGAGAAGTGCAAACGGAGCGATTGGCCATTGAGGATGGCGCGGTGCTGCGCGGCAAGGTCGAAGCGGGAAAGCCGTTGAGCAGGACTTCAGAGAGCAAGGCTGCGGCCATGGGCGCCTCGGCCGTGTCGGCCGACACGACCACCTTGAAATCAGGAACGGCGGCGGACTAACAATGAGTTTCCTGCATAAGTTGGGTCTCGGAATAGGAAGCGGGACGAGCCGCGGCGTTTCTCTGCCAGTACATTCAAACTCACGCTCCCGCACCGCCGGCGTCCCGATTTCCTCTGTAGGCGCTACGCGGGCACCGGAATCACCCGGATCGGCGCGCGTCTCAAACGGGTTGAAAGAATTCTTGTGGAATCTCGATGGTCTTGGGCGGGGTACGCTCCTGGACCTGGGGCCCGCCTGGCAAACGACTTTGAGCTTCTTCATCGAGCGCGGTTTCCGCGTCTCATCGGAAGACATTCTTCGCGGATGGAAAGCATTTCTGACCGACGAAGAGAAGCGATTGCGCGAGGACGCCGATGCGCGCGAGAAGCTGGACATGACGCCGAGCGGCCGTGCGACTCGCTTTCTGGTCGAGAACCTTCAATACCCGCGTGCCTCTTTCGACGCTGTACTTTTGTGGGATTTGCTGGACTATCTCGAACCGATGCTGGTGAAACAGATGGTGGCGAACCTGGTGGAACTGTTGCGGCCCGGCGGGGTGATTCTGGCGATGTTCCACAGCAAGAGGCCGGAAGGCTTTCAGCGTTATCGAGTGGTCGATTCGAATACACTTCAAGTGATCTCGTCCGCAGTCATCTGCCCGGCGCAAAAGGCTTATCAGAACCGCGAGATCCAGGATCTCTTTGCCCGCTTTCGGACAATGAAATCGTTTGTCGGCCGCGACCAACTGCGCGAAACACTTTTCATCAAGTAGTCGCCGCGTATTTGCCCATTTACGCAAGCATTGGAAAAATCCCACGTTCACCCTCTCTTCGCTTGCATTCGACGAAATAGAGGAGTACAAGCGAGGCGTGAGCTCAAGGAGCTCCGGAGGGACTATGACTCCACCGGGCTTAGAGCTGCACCAAAGCTGATCACACCGCTTTTGCGGTGCGCGTCGCTCTCGAAACATGCGTGCTTTTAGCGCGCTTCGGAGACGACACAATAAAATAGCGAAGGGGGGAGCCACGCGGCTCCCCCCTTCGCTTTCTCCAGTAATGTTCTTGAATCAGTGCTGCGCCGATGGCTTGTGATGATGGCGGTGACGCTTGCCACTGTTGTACCTGCGATGGTGGCGATCATGCGAGGATGCCTGGTTGGGCGCCTGCGTTTGGACGGAGCCCGCACTATTTTGTGGAGCCGATTGCCTGGCGGAAGCTTCGTGTACGGATACGAAAAATGCCGGCGTTGCCGCCAGCAAGAAATATCGGACGATACGTTTCACGGCAATTCTCCCGAGAGAAATCCCCTGCGCCACTATTGAATCATAGGTCGCAGAGAAAGTCTCCGGGAATTGCTTTCCGCACGGCATCTATTTCTTGACCGTGGCAAATGTGCGGACATCAGAGGATTGCTCTCAATCAATTGCGCGGGAGCTACTGGGTGCTTCGTGTGTCTGACGATATGGGGCGGCTAACCGCCGAACTTGAAGCGTTCGAGCCAGCGAATGACTTCGCGCTGATTGTCAATGATCTGCGCCTGCCATACCAGGGCAATGGACATGAAGCTCATAGAAACAACGCAAAAGATGAGAGCGACGCTGACGACGGACTCGTTAGCAGGAAGGCAGAAAACGCGGCGAAGCCAAGTCATGGTAATGAGTCTCCTGGTACTAGATTCGATCCGCTGACCTTAGTTCGCAGCAATCCGAATCAGCAGCGCCTGGGCGCAGCACTAGCTTGACTATCTCATAGCAATCCCAAGTCCAAGCCTTTAAATATGTGTCGCACCTCCTATCCCACAGAAACCATGTGCTTTGCTAAACCAGTAACGTTGATTCGCTAGGAGATCCGGCTGGGATGGTGTGCAATTCGACGCGCATTTCCGCAACATTTTTTCCAGCACGTCTAGTTTTTTGCATCGATGGCGGCGAGCAGCCGCTCCCAAACGTCTGCTGCATGGATCGGCAAACGGTGCGCCTTAGGAGTGTCGGGCATGTCTTGGGACACCTCTTCGGACCTGCGGTCAGTTAGAAGGATGGTGCGCTCGCAGAAAGGGAAGAGTTCTGCAGCAAGGTCGGGTGTAGCGATACCGAGAGTACGGGCGTGGTAGCGGAGCGCCCGGTCGTACAGTTTCGCAAGCTCACGAATGCAACGATGCACACTTGGACCGATGGCGGCGGACCACAGAACACCGTGCTTGCGGAATTGCAGACTGCGATTGCGACCCTCTGTTAGGAACCTTTCGACTTCTTCATCAGTGGCGCCAGCAAAGAAAAAGATTTCATCGAAATCGCGTTGCCGGGCAAGCTCGGCCTCCCTCTGTGGCAGGCCTGTGTTTTGCACCAGCTCGCGGGGAGAGAGAGAGCGCAAAGTCACAACCGGCACGCCGGTTTCCTGGGACAGTGTTTGCAGGGCCTCAGCGGCCGCGGGCATGGGTTCCGCGACAGGAATGCAGGTAAAGCGGCCGAGGCGCAAAGTTGCGGTCCTCTTAGTACGAGAGGCGTCGGATGTGGGTCGCAGGTGGAAATAGTCCTCGGGCAGATAAACCGCGCAGCCGTCTTCTGCGATGAAGGGATGCGTGTGCCCGTGCTTGCGGCGGGCGTCGTCGAACTGGAGACGCGAGCGGCCGGTCAGCCAGACGGCGGGAATGGCTTCATGATCGAGTGCCGCGGTGAATTCATCGAGGCCATGAAGGCTGCTTCCCCGAAGAGGGATCAGTGTATCCACCGCGATGTACAGGACGCTGGGCGTCTGGCGCAAGCAAGGCTCCGAAAAGGTGAAGCCCATTCTAGCGGAATATGGAAGGGTGCCGAGCTACCGAAAAGAAAAAAAGGCGGGCAGAGTTCTCTGCCCGCCTCATGTTGTCCCGGCAAGTTCCGCCGGGAATTTCTCCAAGTACCTAGTCGCCAGCCTTTGCGGCGGAAGCGGCCGTCTGGGAATTGGCCTTCGGGATGCTGAGGTATCCACTGATGGTGTTCTTACCCACCTTGTTAACGACGATTTCCTCGGGAATGTGTGTGCCTGACAGATAGAAGAAAATCGGCTCGTTCAAAGCGCGGTTCCTCTTCTCGAATCGCTTGTCTTCGATGGTCACGGCAGCGCTGAACTGGTTGTGCTTCTCGTTGACGCCCTTCAGTTCGACGGTGACATTGCCCACTTTCGCAGGCTTGTTCCTGCCGACGATGGTGAATTCAACGTAGTCGCGTTCACCGAGGCGGCGGAGCTGGTCGATTTCGTCATGGTTGCGCGCGATGAGCGTGCCCATCTCGCTGCGAGCCATTTTCAAGTCTTCGCGGGTGGCATCCAGATCGGTCTTGACGCCGACAACTTTGGTGTCCACCACCTTGACGTCATCGCTGGTAGCCTTGGTGGCGAGTTCCGAGTGTACAGAGGTGTCTAGAGCGGTCACCTTCTCGGTGGTCGCGTCGTTGAGTTTTACTGCTTCCTGGCGAGCCTTCTTGAGCTGGCCCTGGGTAATTTTGAGCTTATCGGTAACAACCTTAAGGTCGCCCTGCAGATCGGTATTAGCCTTTTCGTCCTGCGCTAAGCGGTCCTTCAAGGACGACATGTCTTGCTGCACCGCCTGCTGCGTAGTCTTCAACTGCGCCGCAACTGCCTGCTGCGTGCCATCGAGCTTTGAAGAAGCACTCCAGCCAACTGCGAGTCCGCCAATCGCGATCAAGCCCAGAACGACCACCGCCGGCAACGTCCACGCTGGTGATTCCGTACGCCCTTCAATTCTTTCGTCTGACATAGTCAATCTTTCTCCTCACCCCAACTTGGGGAATACAGCCGTATTCGGCTCGTAACAAAACGATTGCATGCGCAAAGCCAAAGAGTAACAGGCAAGGACTGCGGTAAGTGATAGAGGGATAGAAGGTTGTCGGGGCGAAGAAACGAGGAGGCAGTACTAGTCCTAGCAAAGTTTACGCGAAAAGTGAGCAAATAGCGGATTTTTTGCTTGACGAGAGATCAGTCGAAATGGATCCCGAGATTTGGTAGCTCGGATTGGGGCTGTTCGGGCGCTTGGAAGACAATGCCGGTCACTCTAAGAGTCTGAGCTGCCTCCGCATATGCTGCAACATCGTCAATGTGAACCGCTTTCACGGCCGGGATCTTGCAGGCCAGAAGCGCTTGGCGAGAGATGACCGGGTCCGGCTTGCTTGCACCGACGCGCTAGCAATAGATCCGGATCGGAAAGAAGCGGAAGAAGGGAAAGCGCGCTCCTCCTGCCGGTCCACCCAATGAGGATCCTCCTCGATTGCGCGCCTTGCCTCTTGAGGGGCGAGCGAAAGTCCCGTCCATGGCGCGGGAGATGTCCACGCGAATCAGAACTCGGCCAATATCGAAGATGCTGGCGCGGAACTTGGCGTGGGCCACGGTCTAGTGGCCCTCAGGACGAGAAGGAGAGCCGGAGCCGCCCTCAGCGACAGCACTGAACTTACGCCGGGCGCGATAGATGCTGATGACGGCGGGAAGCACGGAAATGACGATGACCACGGCAATAACGTAATGGATGCGCTCACCGATGTTTGGCACCGAACGGCCCAGAGAGAAGCCGCCAAGAATCATGGCGCCGACCCAAAAAATTCCTCCAAAAATGTCGAAGGCCACGTACCTGTGGTACGGCATCTTTGCGGCACCGGCGACGGGAGGGCAGAAGGTTCGAACTATGGGAACAAAGCGCGCGAGGATGACGGCCCGGCCGCCATATTTTTCATAGAAGTCATGCGCGCGTTGCAAATGGCTTCGCCGAAAGAAGAAAGAGTCTTCGCGGCGGTAAAGAGCTGTGCCCGCCGAGCGGCCAATCCAGTAGCCGATCTGATCGCCGACGATGGCGCAAAACATTACGGGGAGGAGAAGCCACTTCAGGGGGATGACACCGGCAGCGGAGAAAATTCCGGCGGTCACCAACAAAGAATCGCCCGGAAGAAAAAATCCCACAAAAAAACCAGTTTCAACAAAAACGATCGTGCAGATGAGTGGCGCGCCGCCCGAGCGGATTAGCTCTTTAAGTCCATCTGGGTTGTAGAGCGAGTGGAAAAAGTGAAGGATAGCGTCGAGCACTCGATGTTGTTCCTCGTGGTAGATGGATGAAATGAATCTCGTACGGGCACGGGAACGAGCGCGCGGGAGCGCAAGCTCGTAACAGCACCCAGACCTATACGGTAGCAGAAAACAGCAACATCCCCTCCACATTCGTGCCACAGAAGGAGTGGAATGGTAAGAGCGGCAAGCCAAATGCCGATGCGCGTCATCGGAGCGCCTCCGCGAGCCACAAGTAACCTTTATCCTCCGCTTCCATCCGGGCTTGGAGGCCTGCAGCGGCGTCTTCCTTTGAAACCAGCAGTTTTTTAATCCGCGGGAGTGCGCGTCGCGCGGCAGCGGCGCCCGCCGCGATCGCTTCTTCGGCGCGGTCGAAGTCGTCCCAGGCCAGGGATTGCACGTCGGGTCGCAGGACCAGGTCGGCGTAGCGTTCCCAGATCTCAAGCTGGTGCTTTTGTGCCGCGTTCACCGCCCGGCTCACGACCTGAAAAATGTTGGTAGGGGCGCCGCGGAAGCCGTCCTGCGTGCCGACGGAGACACCGATAACGGCAGCAGCACCGAGGTCGCGAGCGGCGCGCGTTGGAACTGGGGCGACCAGCCCGCCATCCGCAAGACACCGCGTGCCGATCTGGACCGGTTCGAACAACCCCGGGAAGGCGCAACTCGCTCGGATGGCGTCCACAAGATTGCCTTGCGTGAACACCACGGGTTCGCCGGAGGCCAGGTCCGTGGCCACCACCGCAAGCGGAATGCGCAGGTCTTCAAACTGGCGCGGTTCGAAAACGCGTTCAATTAAATTCTCGAGACGGTGATTGCTCGCCAAGCCGAGCCGGGAGACACGCCAACGGGCGATATCCCGGAAGCGAAGTGTGCGACAGGTCTCCATGATGCGGGCAAGCGGCGCGCCACTGGCGTACGCAGCGCCGAGGATGCTGCCCACGCTGGTTCCCGCGATGTGCGAGATAGGGATGTGGTTCTGTTCTAGGACTTGCAGAACGCCAAGATGCGCGAAGCCGCGCGCGAATCCTCCACCAAGCGCGAGTCCGACGCCGGCGCGGCGAGACATAGCGGCCGCACTCTCGTTCAGAGTCTCATGGGAACCGTGCTCGTGCCTCGTCATGCGCACAGGATCGCAGGCAAAACATCCAGTTCCTATGGTTCGGGCGTCCCGAAAAAACAGTACTTCTGTACTGCGATGGAAACCTGAATTGTTTTCCTGTCGCGAGTCTAAACAGTACGAACTTACTAGTCCGGTACCCTCTCTGTACCATTGTGACCTGCAGCGCGCTGCGCGATTCTCTCTCCCGTCAGGCTCGTTCACCGAGGGGGCCAATAATGGACAGTGCGTTCAAAGTTTGGGTCGGGCAGCCAGTGGTCCTCCAAGTGGCGCTGGGAGACATTAAGGTGCCCCTACGCGGAAAACTGCTGAAAGAAGGCGGCGAAACCGTTCGAATGCGCATCGGTGAAGGCTGGGACGTGGACATCTATAAGGCCATGATCGTGGCTGTCGAAGAAGACTCCATGGTTCTGCTTCCTGCGTGAGGGGTACCGACATGAAAGTACAGGAGCTCAAGTACGTAACGCGGCGCCGCGCAGCAGTGCTGTTAGGGCTGTCGGAAACGGAATTGGGCCGCATCTCGAGCGAATCGGGATTCGGACACAAGGAAGTGGCAGGCGAACAGGAAGAGACCTATTTCACTTATGAAGAGTTGCGACAGATCTGCATGCTGGCCGTGCAACAGGTTCACTAAGACAAAACGACTTTCCTCCGGCCCCCCTCAGCAACACCCCCCACCCCGGGTCGCTCCCCCCAGCGATCCGGGGTTTTTCTTTCAGATGTGGGTCTAAAATGCGCGATTTGCGCGCTCTGAACCGTGTTCGAAAAGCTCTGAAAGTAGGGAAATCATGGCGTCCCAACAGGAGCCAGGATGCTATTACGATTGATCGATCAGTCGGTGGTGAATGGCATACAACGCGAGTTCGAGGCGGTCGGAAACGCCAAGTTTGTCGAAGATGTTGTGCAGATGGTTCTTGACCGTTTGTTCGGAGATGAAGAGCTTTTCCCCGATTTCCTTGTTGCGGAAGCCTTGCGCGACGAGCGAAGCCTTGCGCGACGAGCTGAACAATCTCCTTCTCGCGGTCGCTGAGCAACGGCTTTTCCCGCCGCGGTCCGGACTCGCTGGACTTCGAAAACGCCTTCATGACCTCGGCAGTCATCCGATTGTCCAGCCAGATTTCCCCGGCATGCACGCGATGTATGCTTTTTACCAGGAGATCAGTGGCGGACTGCTTCAAGACCACTCCGCGCGCCCCGAGGCGCATGGCCCGGACAACGTCGCGATCGTCTTCCGCGGCGGTCAACACAACCACGCGCGTGGGCAGCGTTTCGAAATTGACTTCCTCGAGGACGGCCAAGCCGTCCTTATCCGGCATGCGCAAATCGAGGAGAAGAATATCCGGCTTGAGCTTGGCGAGGAGCTTGATGCACTCGGCGCCATTCTGCGCTTCGCCGACGATGGTGATATCTTCGTCGGCATCGAGAAGCTTCCTCAGGCCATCGCGAAAGATCGCGTGGTCATCGGCTAGTAGTACCCGTATCTGCTGTTTTGTCTTGGCCATATCAACCGAGCGGAA
>WNFJ01573104.1_pt1 | contig 23694 bp, 17 predicted proteins | sample 5400461 | NCBI WGS metagenome assembly WNFJ01 (sample SAMN13153349, study PRJNA577476) | soil metagenome | isolation source: 115 cm saprolite on Douglas fir-dominated hillslope | place: USA:California | collected 2013-09-17
CGTCCCGACAGGCTTGAGCGCTACCTAGACGCGCACGCTGCTGAGTTGAGGCTCCACGCAACCGCCGCTACGAGGCGCCACCGGGGGGGAATGATGCCGGTGTCCACCCCGCCTCATGAGACAGCGCCAGTGCACGCAAGATTCGACCAACAAGCGTCGACGGTGGGTCCCGCTCTGGTACCGCAACCGGTTAACCCGATTTGCGGACCCGGTGACTCGGGGGCGTCGTACGCGCAAGCGTCTTCTTTGCGTGATCGCTCGATTTCGGCCAAAGATGAACCCCAAGCGCCGCGACGGCCGCGACGTAGCCTTTGGGCAGGAAGGTAGTGGCCGCACCGCCGCCAAGTTGTGCAATGAGAGACACTCGATGCTCTTCAGATCGATCGTCTGTGAAACGAACGACGGCGCTCGTGCGCGACGGGTGGATGTCGACCGAAAACGTGACGTTATTCATGACAATGACCGCCGTCCCGGCAACCTCGTTCGCAGGATCGTCGGTATTCATGGGCCACTTTTACACGAACCAACGGCACGGCGAAAGGGAAAGCCCTCACCCGTTTCATTCGTCTGACTGAGCGCGCCACTCGGGCGAAACAAACGGGGGCTGGAGAGCGCACTGCTGAGCTCTGGTGCACCCTGGATGACGGAGGCGGAGCTCCGCACCATCACGGTGGACTACACTGTCGCGTTCGCACGCGTTCTCCGCACCGGCAGCCCCGACGCGGCGTTCTCGTTTCTGAGTGGAAATGGCGCGGACCCGACGGGACGGAGCCGACTGCCCTACGCCCGCTACAAGGGAGAGGCCGAGAAGGCGCTGCTCGCCGCGGGGTTCCCTCACGTGTACATTTTCCGGCCCGCGTACATCTACTCGGTGGAGCCTCGGAAGGAGCCGAGCTTCAGCTACCGCCTGCTGCGCGGGATCTACCCGGCGTTTCGGGTCCTCTTCCCCAACCAGGTGATTCGGGCGGACGACCTGGCTCGGGTCATGGTCGATGCCGCCGTGCAGGGAACACCGCAGCGCGACGGTCCCGTCTTCGAGAACCGAGACATCCGAGCCATGGTCGCGTCCGGTGCGAGCTCCTCGGGGCCATGAACAAGCCACCGGGACGGCGATCCCGGCGGCTGATCGCGGCGGGCCTCGCGACGCTGGTCGCTGCAGGCGCTGTTGCGAGCTGCGCCTCCCTCGGGGCCCGAGCGGCCGGTGCCAGGCTCGAGCGGATGCAGAAGTCGCCCGAGTGGCAAGGCTCGCACTTCGAGAACCCACAGCCGATCGTGAACGATCTCTGGGCGGCCATCGGTCACCAGTTCACGGGCGGGCCCAATATGGAGCCCACGTCTCCTCCGAGCACGGTTGCCGTAGAACCAGGCCGCTTCGCGACCCCACCCGCCTCGGGGATACGCGTAACGTGGCTGGGCCACTCGACGATCCTGCTCGAGGTCGACGGACATCGCTTCCTCACCGACCCAGTGTGGAGCGAGCGCGTCGGGCCGGTCAGCTTCGCTGGCCCGAAGCGATGGTTTCCCCCGCCGCTCGCGCTCCGCGACCTGCCGGCCCTCGACGCCGTGGTGCTCACCCACGATCACTACGACCATCTCGACTATGCGACGATCGTCGCGCTCAAGGACCGCAACCCCACTTTCGTCGCGCCGCTCGGGGTGGGAGCGCACCTCGAACGGTGGGGGGTTCCCGCGGCCAAGATCATCGAGCTCGATTGGTGGGACTCGCGCAGCTTCGGTGACCTCACTCTTTGGGCGGTCCCGGCGCGACACGCCTCCGGGCGCATGCTGTTCGTCGACGACGGAGCAAAGCTGTGGGCGGGCTATGCGTTCGTGGGCGCCAGCCATCGCGTCTACTATTCGGGAGATACTGGGCTATTCCCCGCGCTACGAACGATTGGCGAGAGACTCGGCCCCTTCGACCTCACGATGATCGAGATCGGCCAATACGATCAGGCGTGGCCGGATTGGCACCTCGGCCCCGAACAGGCCGTGGAGGCCCACCGGCGCGTGCGCGGTGCGGTGATGCTTCCCGTGCACTGGGGTCTCTTTGCTCTGGCGTCGCATGGATGGACCGAGCCCATCGAGCGGGCGCTTGTCGCGGGCCGCGATGCGGGTGCCGTGGTCATCTCTCCACGACCCGGACAGAGCGTCGAGCCGACCGTGGAGAGACCCCAAGAGCACTGGTGGCCCTCGCTACCCTGGCGAACCGCGGCCGAGTACCCGATCGTCGCGGACCACGCCGACTGAGGCGCTTGTCCCCAGGCGACCGCTCGAGAGCGGCTTCGCCCAGGTCCCTACTCGCTGCCGCAGACGCATGAGGGCCAGAGCCCAACGAGCGCACCGGGCTCGCCGCTCCGCGGCGGCTTCAAGTCGAGCACCATGATGGTGATGATGACCGCCATGACGCCGTCGGAGAACGCCTCGACGCGCGCCTTGGAAAACGAGCCATCACCGTCCGCCATCATGCCGGCTCTTCCCAATGGTTCCGGCGGATCTACGCGAAGTGGATCGCTGCGCGTTCAGTTTTGAGAAGTCTCGCTGAGCGTCGGCCGCCCAGCGCGCAGTCATCTCTCGCCGGCCGGGACTCCAGTCCCTCGCGTGCCAACACGGAGCGCCCTTCGTAGGAAACTTTGGAGAAACATTTGCCGCGCTGACGCGCTGGTGGGCGTTGGCCGCGCGGGGGACGTGAAGTCCGAACGGGAAGCGTTCGTTCTTCACGAACGCACCAATTTAGGCGATCAAGCCGTGCAACTGGCGGCCGAAGCCCTTTCTTTCATCGTGATCGATAAAATTTTTTTATTATGAAACGTTCAGGAAAACAATCAGGCAGTACCTGACACGACCAGACCAGACATTGGGCGACTGCCTCTCGCGCCTCTTCGCGCAACTCACCGGTGGACTCGTGTCCCCGGCGCGCGCGGGCGTCAGCGCCTTCCCCTGTCCATCGGAGGACAACTGATGAGAACGTTCATAACCGCCGCGCTGCTGTTGGTCGCTACGCTGACACAAGCCGCCCAAGCAACCGCACAAACGACGCCTGCTCCGCCGCCCCCAGCCACGCCACCTGCAGCGGCTCCAGCGCCCGCGGCTCCCCCCGCGGCTGCCGCGCCGCCTGCGGCAGCACCCGCGGCGGCGCCGGCTGCAGCTCCCGCTGCCGGAGCACCTGCAGCTCCCGCTGCCGGAGCACCTGCAGTACCTGCGCCGCCCGGCATGTGGTACGACAAGTTCGCCGCTGACGCATTCGTCGACGCGTACGGCGCGATCAACTGGAACGATCCGCTCAAAGGATCGAATGCGCTTCCGACCGGCGCGCCACCGGCCATCGGCGGGAACACATTGCGCGCGCTCGACCTTTATCAAGGTTTCGCAGTCAACTGGGCGGGCGTCAATGTCGCGTACACCGCCGACCCCATCGGCTTCACGGTTGGCGCTCGAGTCGGTCCTGGGTCCGTTATCTATCACACCGGAACGCCGGACCAAGTGGCTGGCCTTCAGTACATCAAGCAAGCCTACGCGACTTGGAAGGCGACGAGTGCACTGACGCTCGACTTCGGCAAGTGGGACCAACCCTTCGGCTCCGAAGTGGCCGACTCGCAGCTCAACATGAACTACACGCGAAGCGTTCTCTGGTGGTACATGCAGCCGCTTTGGTTCACCGGACTGCGAGCCAACTATGCTCTCGGAAGCTCGGCGAATCTTCTCGTATTCGCGGCGAACGGTTGGAACAACACAATCGACAATACGGGCAACAAGACGTTTGGTGCTCAGTTCATGCTGAAGCCTATGGACTCGCTCACATTCTACGTCGGCTACGTAGGAGGATCCCAGCAGCCTGACTACACTGCGATGGGCGTGAGGATCCCGGGGGCCGCATCGAACTGGCGGCACATGATCGACTTCGTCGCCGACTATAATCCAACGCCCGCTTTGCGCTTCCTCCTGAACCTCGACTGGCGAGCGGAGGACAATATCTATACCCAGCAGATGATGGCTACGCCGCACTCCGAGGTCGCCTACGGAGGCAACCTCGTGATTCGCTACAACTTCAGCGATGCGTTCAATGCGGCGCTCCGCGGCGAGTTCTTCCACGACGAACATAGCGACTTGATCGGCACCAAGAACGTAGAAGACGGTACGCTCACGCTAACCTACGGACTCGGCACGCACCTCGCTTTCATGCTCGACGGCCGGCTCGACTGCGCCGACGACCCGATCTTCGCGAACAATTCAAACGCAAGCGCTAACGAGAAGACGCAGTTCACGACGACATTGGGGGTTATCGCGAGCACGAAGTAAGTCTTGACCCCAACCGTTGCCACCACGTGACGGGCAGTTGGAATGGGACGCGCCGTTGCAGTACATATGAGCCCGGTGAGGAACGCTGCGGCGCGTCTGGCACCTGCATCCTCACCGTGGAAACTGGCGCTTCCGGCTCTCGGGGTTGTCTATGGCGACATCGGTACGAGCCCGCTTTACACGCTCACCGAGTGCTTTCACGGAGATCACGGCGTCGCGCCCACGCCGGCCAACATTCTCGGAGTCTTGTCTCTCATATTTTGGGCGCTGACCTTCACCGTCTCGATTAAGTACCCGATAACGAGGGCGAAGGAGGCATTCTGGCCCTCCTCGCCCTCGTTCCGCGTCCAAAGCCGTCAAGCGGCAAACCGGCGGTCGGCTTCATTGTCCTCCTCGTTCTCTTCGGTGCCGCGCTCCTTTACGGAGACGGAGTGATCACGCCGGCGATCTCGGTGCTGTCCGCGATCGAAGGCCTGGGGGTGGCGACCACAAGGCTCAAGCCCGCGGTGCTCCCGCTGACCGTGGTGACACTGGTCGCGTTCTTTCTCGTGCAGCGTCGCGGTACAGCGGGAATCGGCCGCGTATTTGGCCCGGTCATGCTTGTGTGGTTTTTGACCATCGGCGCGCTCGGCGCGTACCACCTCGCGCGCCATCCCGGCGTGCTCGCGGCCATCGACCCGGGGCGGGCAATCCACTTCTTCGCGGTGAATCGACTGCAAGGATTTTTCGTTCTCGGCGGCGTCGTCCTGGCGATAACCGGCGCCGAAGCTCTCTACGCCGACATGGGGCACTTCGGCCCGGGCCCCATTCGACGGTCGTGGTTCTTTGTCGTTCTTCCAGCCCTTTTTTTGAGCTACTTCGGGCAAGGCGCTCACCTGCTCGCTCATCCTGAGGCCGCCAATCCGTTCTACGCGCTCGTACCTTCTTGGGCGCTTTATCCCACGGTCGCGCTCGCGACCGCCGCGACCGTCGTCGCCTCGCAGGCCCTTATCTCGGGCGCGTTCTCATTGACCCAGCAGGCGGTGCAGCTCGGATATTTCCCGCGGATCACGATCGTGCACACGTCCAAGGAGACTGAAGGCCAGATCTACGTCCCGGAGATCAACGCGCTGCTCCTCTTCGCATGCGTCGGGCTGGTCCTAGCCTTCCGGAGCTCGAGCGCCCTGGCAGCGGCTTACGGAATCGCGGTCACGGGCACCATGGGGATCACCACGATCACGTACTACATCGTCTTGACGCGCACGTGGAAGTGGCCCGTCTGGCGTGCCGCCCCGCTCGCGGCCGCGTTCCTGCTCGTGGATCTCGCATTCTTCTCGGCCACGTCGACCAAGATCCTGGAGGGGGGCTGGTTTCCGCTGCTACTGGCATCCTTGGTGTTCGTCGTGATGACGACGTGGCACACGGGGCGGCGGTATCTCGCGCAGAGCCTGGCCGACGCTGCATTTCCCTTGGACCTCTTTCTCAAGGATCTCGCGACCAGTCCAATCTTGCGTGTCAAGGGGACAGCCGTGTTCATGGCTTCGAGCGGCAGCGGCGTTCCCCCTGTTCTTCTGCACTACGTCAAGCACGCTCAAAGCCTGCACGAAACCGTGGTGCTGCTCACCGTGATCGGGACGCACGTACCCGAGGTGCACGGCGAGGATCGTTTGCACGTTGAAACCCTGGGCCAGGACTTCTACCGCGTGACACTGCGCTACGGCTTCATGGAGACGCCTGACATTCCGCGCGCCCTCGGTGAATGCGCGAGTCGCGGGCTGCCGTTCCGTCTCGATCGCATAAGCTACTTCTTGGGTCGCGAAACCCTGCTTTCGCAGGGCGAGGCCCGGATGCAGAACTGGCGCAAGAGACTGTTCGCCTTCATCTCCCGCAACGCCGTCCCGGCCACGGCCTACTTCGGGTTGCCGCCCGGAAGGGTCGTCGAGCTGGGAATGCAGATCCGGCTCTAACGGGCCCGGTCACTTTCTGACCGGCGACTTGCTGGTCACTGTTTGCATCAGGCGCGCCTTTCCGAGGCGTCCTACGGAACCGGCACCGCCGTGAGCACTTCAAGAAACGGCACGAGGTCGTCGGCATGCGATTGGGCAAAGAGCGGTAACCACGGTTCCGACTCTCCAACGGCAAGCGGGTCCCCCGCATCGAGGCCTGCGTTTCCGTAGTTCCGCGTGGCGTCCTGGAGTGTGGCGAGGGTGCCCCCGTGCCCATAAGGGGCGCTTCCCGCGACGCCCCGGAGCGGCGGCGTCTTGAACGCACCGAGCATCGAGGGCGCGGACGCAAGGCCAGGATGCGGCTGACCGAACTCGCTGGCAAGAAGCTGCGCGATTCCGTCGATGCGACCCCGATCGGCGGCGCCGTCTTGACGTCCCGTTGGATAGCGGTCGACGTGGAACGCGTCATCGGTCATTCGAGGTCCATAGTGGCATTGGGCGCACCCCGTTTCGAAGAAAGTCACAAGGCCCTTCTTCTCTACGCTGGAAAGTGCCGACAAGTCGCCGCCAATGTACGCATCGAGCCTGTTCGGTTGGACACGGAGCGTCCGCTCGTAGGCCGCGATTGCCTTGCCGACATTGGAGAACATCTCAGTGACCGCCGCCTGATCGGCAGGCGCCATCGCGTTCCATGTTGCGTCGCCGGGCTTTCCACTCGTGGGAAAGCGCGTCGTATCCGCAAGCGGCGGCGGCAGTCCGAACACCGCCATGTAGGCACTTGCGTATTTCGTGGCGACCGCATGGGCGACAAAGAGCCGCGACGACCCGAACTCCTTCGGATTTTCGATCGGCCCAAGCGCCTGCATCCAAAGCGTGTCCGCGCGACCGTCCCAGAACTGCCACCGAGCATGCGCTGCGAGCGCGATCGCCGGCGCATTTCGATCCACGCGTGCGACGCCCGCCGTCGACTGCGGCAACCCGTCCTGAAGCTGCTTTTGGGGATCGTGACACGAGGTGCACGCGACCAGTGCTGTGGGAGAGAGCGTCGTGTCCGAGAAGAGCCTCTTTCCGAACGCAGCCGCCGCGGGATCGTCTGCCTTCGCGTTCGAAGGATCGGACGGGGGTGATCCTGGGAGGGTCATGTCGTGCAGCATGTCCCACTGATTTCGGTAGAAGACGCCGTCGAACTTTTGAGGCGTCGGATAGGTGGGCATCGGCGCGTGGTCGAGAACACCGAGCTCCTGGCGCAGGCGGATCTCCAGGAGCTGCGGATCCGGATCGTTGAGAAAATTGCGAATCGACATCGTCCGCGTATCGATGAGAACGACGAGTGGCAGAGGTTCGCGAATTGGGCTCACGGAGCGGAATTGGTACTGGGGATCTACTGCCAGCTTATCAGCCGCGTCGATCTGGGTGCCCCAGTCGGCAAGGTTTTCGACCGTCGCGGGCATGTTGTCTCGGTTGGCCACGAGCAAGTCCAACCAGATCAGGCGCGATCCGATATCGAGACTCTTGAATTCTCCTGTGTGCTTCGCGTGCCACAGGCAGGTCCCGCACCAGGCCGCGCTCACACGGACCACGAGGAGACGCGAGGACGCGGCACACGGCTCGAAGAAGTCGTGCAGCGCGATCGTCGCCCCGCCCGCTGCATCGAACGACAAGTCGGGCGAGGTGCCCAGGAGTGAAATGTCATAAGCGGCCTTCGGGTACACGCCATCGGCGCTCGCATCATTGACGCACAGGGGATGGGTGCCACCTGCGTCCGGCGAATGGGTGCTCGCGTCGAGCGATGGCGAACTGCCGGAGCTTGCGTTGCTAGTCCCTTGGCCGGAGCAAGCGAGGAGTCCGATCGAAGCCGCCGTCCGAATGACGTCGCGCCATCGCACGTATGGAATCGTAGCACCCCGCGAGACTCGTCGCGCCAATGAGTCGAGACCAAGAGGCATTCCGGACGACCCTCGGCCCGTCGTAAACTCGCTAGGGGCGTTTGGGCTCATCCCGACTCCACTGCCGCCGGCGTTGATGAGTTACCTAGGCGCAGGCCTCGGGCCTTCCAGAGGGCGAAGATGGCGGGGTAGACGGTGAGCTCGAGCAAGAACGACGTGACTAGGCCGCCGACCATGGGAGCCGCGATGCGCTTCATGACGTCCGCGCCGGTGCCGCTGCTCCAAAGAACCGGCACGAGGCCAATGATCATCGTGGCGACCGTCATGAGCTTGGGCCTCAGGCGCTTCGCAGCGCCCTCGACGATGCTCTCGCGAAGGTCCTCGAGCGACCGCAGTCGGCCCTCGCGCGCGTGTCGGTCGTAGGCCAAGGTCAAGTAAAGGAGCATTACGACGCCGGTCTCGGCGTCCAGGCCCGCGAGCGCGATGACGCCTACCCAGACGGCGACGCTCACGTTGTAGTGCAAGAGATAAAGAAGCCAGATGGCCCCGACGAGTGAGAACGGAACGGCCAGCATGACGATGACCGTCTCGACGATGGACTTGGTGTTGAAGTAGAGAAGGACAAAAACGATTCCAAGCGTCAGCGGAATGACCCATTTCAATCGCTCCTTCGCGCGCTCGAAGTATTTGAACTGCCCTACCCACTCGAGGCGGGTGCCGGCCGGAAGCTCTACGCCGCGGGCGACGGCTTGCTTTGCCTCAGCCACGTAGTCGGCGATGGGTCTGTCGGTGTCGACGAAGACGAAGCCGACGAGCTTTCCGCCTTCGCTGCGGATCATCGGCGGCCCTAGAACGCCGCGCACACTCGCGACCTGCGAGAGCGGGATCTGGGCGCCGCCCGACGTGGTGATAAGAGTCCGCCCGAGAAGCTCGGGATCGTCGCGAAACTCGCGTGCGTACCGGACGTTGATGGGGTAGCGCTCACGGCCTTCGACGGTCTCGGAGACGTTTTCGCCGCCGATCGACTGGGCCACGACCATGTTGACGTCTTGGGCGGTCAGGCCATGACGAGCGGCCGCCTCGCGGTCGACTTGGACGTCGACGTAGAACCCGCCCGTCGATCGCTCGGCGAATGCGCTGCGTGTCCCAGGCACCTGAGAGACCGCGTGCTCGACGGCAATCGCGGCCTTCTCGATGGCCTCCAGGTCGTCGCCGAAGACCTCGATGCCGAGGGGGCTCTTGACTCCCGTCGCGAGCATCTCGGTGCGCGTCTGGATCGGCATCCACCAGACATTCGGCATGCCGGGGTAGTGCAGCTTCTCGTCCATTTCTTTCACGAGGCCGTCCCAGGAGAGCCCGGCGCGCCACTGGGTTTTGGGCTTGAGGACGACCGTCACTTCGGCCATCCCGAGAGGCGCGGGATCGGTGGCGGTCTCCGAGCGCCCCATTTTCCCGAAGACGCTCACGACCTCGGGAAACTTCTTGAGCTCCCGATCCATCGACTGCAGGATCACCGAAGCCTCGTTTTCGGACATGCCCGGGGGCGCCGTGGGCATGTAGAGGATGACGCCCTCGTTGAGCGGTGGCATGAATTCGCTGCTCAGGCGAAGCGCCGCCGGAGCGGTCAGGACCATCGTGAGAAGCGCCGCGACGACGACCTTCCAGCGATGGTGGAAGACGAACCGGACGACCGGCGTATAGGCCGCCGTCAGCCATCGATTGAGCGGATTTCGGGACTCGTCGAGCACCTTGCCGCGAATGAAGAGCACCGCGAGCGCCGGGGTGAGCGTGACGGCCAGGATCGACGCGAATCCGATCGAGTACGTCTTGGTGAAGGCCAGAGGCTTGAAGAGACGGCCCTCGGTCGCCTCGAGCGTAAAGACGGGTAAGAACGAAATCGTGATGACGAGAAGCGAGAAGAAAATCGAGGGGCCGACTTCCTGCATCGCGTGGATGATGACGTCGGTCCGCGACCCCGGTTGGCCCGCGTGGTCCCACTCGCCGAGCTTCTTGTGGATGTTCTCGATGATGATGATTGACGCGTCGACCATCGCGCCGATCGCGACCGCGACGCCTCCGAGCGACATGATGTTCGCCGTCAGGTGCTGGTAAAACATCGGGACGAAAGCCAGAAGAACGCCGACCGGCAGGGTGAGAATAGGAATGAGCGCACTTCGCGCGTGGAGCAAAAAGACGAAAATAATGACGCTGACGACGACCATCTCCTCGATGAGCGTGTGCTTGAGTGTCGCGACCGATTCTTCGATGAGCTGCGACCGGTCGTAGGTGGGGATCACCTGGACGCCCTCGGGCAGACTCGGCTGGACCTCGCGCAGGCGCTGTTTGACCGCGTCGATCACGGTCAGCGCGTTCTCGCCGTAGCGCATGATGACGATGCCACCGGGCGCCTCGCCCTCTCCGTTGAGCTCCGAGAGACCCCGGCGGATGTCCGGGCCGATGCTGACGCGAGCGACATCTCGAACGCGAATCGGGGTGCCGCTCGTCACTTTGATGGGCGTGCGCCCGATGTCTTCAGGGTCTTTGACGTAGCCGCGGCCGCGAATGATCTCTTCATGCCCGCCCATCTCGAGAACGCGGCCGCCGACTTCCTGGTTGGACGCGCGCACCGCTTTGACGACGTCGTCCATACCGATGCCGTATCCCAGCAACTTCGTCGGATCGACGTTGACCTGGTACTGCTTGACGAAGCCGCCGACGCTCGCGACCTCGGCGACACCGGGGACGCTGCCGAGCGCGTAACGTAGATTCCAGTCCTGGATGGACCGCAGCTGCTGCAAGTCGTGCTTGCCCGTGCGGTCGACGAGCGCGTACTCGAAGACCCACCCCACACCGGTCGCGTCAGGCCCCAGGATGGGGTTGACCCCTTGTGGGAGCTTTGCACGGACAGAGCTCAGATACTCGAGCACACGGCTTCGTGCCCAGTAGATGTCGGTCCCCTCATCGAAGATGACGTTGACGAAGGACATCCCGAACATCGACTGCCCGCGAACGGCCTGCACTTTCGGCGCCGAGATGAGAACGGACGAAATGGGATATGTGATCTGGTCCTCGACGAGATTGGGGCTCTGTCCCATCCACTCGGTGAAGACGATGACCTGGACGTCCGAGAGGTCCGGAATCGCATCGAGGGGCGCTTGGCGCAGCGAGACGACTCCCCACGCGGTCGCCGCGACGACGCAGAGGATCACCACGAGAGGGCTGCGCGCGCTGGCGGCGATGATTCGCGCGATGAAGCCCGGGCTCGCGGGCAGTGCCGGCTCTGGCTTCACGGCGTCCCCCGCTTCGGCATGGGCTGCAGATCCATGCCGCACTTGGGGCACCTGCCCGGCACGGGGCTCGTCACCTCCGGATGCATCGGGCAGCTGTAGACGGTGACGGCGGGGGTCTGCGGCTCCGCACCGGAGTGAGCGGGATTCCCGCCAGACGGGGCTCCCGTCATGGCAGGCGCTTTCGCAGGCGGCGCACGCGTCGGCATCGATTCCGCTGGCGCGGCCCGCATCGCGGGTGCAGATGAGGGCTCGGTCGTGGACATGGGCAGGGTCATGCGCATCGCGGTCGCGCCGGAGTCGGCGTCCGATCCCGAGCTGTCCCAGTACTTGGATGCGGTGCTGATGCGCGCTTCGGCGGCGATCAGAAAGACCCCCGAAGTGGCGACTTGGTCGCCCGGCTTCAGCCCGGACAGCACTTCGTACATGCCATTCGACGCGGCACCAACCGAGACCTCTTGGGGGCGGAAGCGGCCCTGACCTTGGTCGACGAAAACGAGGCGCCGCGGGCCCGTGTACACCACGGCCGCCGAGGGAACCTGCAGGCGTGGGCCGAGATCCGCGCCTAGAGTGACGCTCGCGTACATCCCCGGCCGCAGATCCAGGTCCTTGTTCGCGAGCTCCAGGCGCACCTGAGCTGTGCGCGTCTGCGGGTCGACGTACGGGTACACGTACGCGACCTTCGCGTCGTACGTCCTACCGGGAACGTAGTCCATGGTCACGGCGGCGACTTGGCCGACGCGAACGTTGGCGAGGTCAGCCTCGTAGACCTGGGCTTCGATCCACACTTTGGTCAGGGCCGCGATGCGATAGAGACGCATGCCCGCGTCGACCGATGCGCCTTCGACGACGTTCTTCTCGATGACGAAGCCGCTCGCCGGCGACGTGATTGGAACGCTCTCCGATGGCGCACCCTGTTTGGCCAATGCCTCGATTTGGCTGTCGTCGAGCCCGAGCAAGTGGAGCCGCTGCCGCGAGGCCCGAGCCAGAGAGTCGAGTCGGCTGGGCCCGTCGCCCGGCGAGAGCGACGCCGTCGCCCCGCTCTGCCTGGCCAGAAGGAAGTCCTGCTCCGCGTTGTAGAGCTCGGGGCTGTAGAGCGACAAGAGCGTTTGCCCGCGGGTAACCTTTTGGCCGGTCTGGCTCACATAGAGCTTCGTGATCCACCCGTGAACCTTCAGGTTGACGTCGGCGAGCGACGACTCGTCGTAGGTCACGTGGCCGACGACGCGAAACTCCTTGCGCATCGGGGCCTGAACGACTGGCTCGGTGCGCACGCCAATCAGTTGCCGGCGCACGTCGTCGATCATGACGACACCTTCTTGCTGTTGTTCCCTCGTGACCGGGATGAGATCCATTCCGCAGATCGGGCACTTGCCGGGAACGGCCTGTTTGACCGACGGGTGCATCGAGCACGTGTAGTGGTCGATTTCGCCCGGCATCCCTCCCATCGCAGAGACTCCAGCCTCACTTGGAGGCGCGTCGCCCGAGGCTCCACCGACGGGCGACAAGCCAGCGGCACCCACATTGAGCGAGTATCGCTGCGACAGCGAACCCGACGGCGCATGCACGTCGACCTTGAGCGTCCAGCTGCCGTTCATGGGCAGATCGAAATGAGCCCTGTAGCGGCCGTCCTTTTCGTGAACGACTCGGGCGCCCCCTTTCATCTCCGCCATCGCGCCCATCGGCGGCATGTCGTACACAACATCGATCGCGGCATCGTCGACGGGCTTGCCGCTCGGGTCGCGCACCTGGAGCACGAGCGAGTTGCCCTGGGTCCTCGGGGGATCCGGATCGAGCGACGCCGAGAGCGACAGGCCCGAGGCATGAACCATCACGGCCGATCCTGAGGAACCCGCCATGCTCTGGCCCGAGAACCAGGCGATGAGCTGGCGATGAAAGACCAACGCGAGCACGCCGAGCGACGCCACGAGCGCGATCGAGACGAGCCGGCCTCGCACGGATTTGCGGTCTGGAGCGTTCATCGTACGTCGTCCCTTCCATCGAGCCCCGGGATGCGTCCGAGCGCGCGATCGAGCTCCGCGCGACGGCGGTCGTAGTCGGCTTGCGCTGTCTGCTGCTCGAGCTCGACTCCACGCAGGTTCTTCTCGGCGTCGATCACGGCGACGAACGGCACCTGCGATGAGATGAACGCCGCGCGCGCCGCGTCGACTTGCTTTCGGGCGATCGGCAGAAGGCGGTCGTCGAAGATGTGAAGAACGTGCTCGGCCTCCTCACGCTGCTTGAGCGCCACAACGACCTGCGTGCGCGCGATGTCAGTCATTCGAGCAGCGTCCGCCTCGTACTGCGCGCGCAAGGCCTTGGCTTCGTCGACCGCGCCTCGGCGCCGTCCCGTTTGAATCGGGAGATTGAAGCCCAGCCCCACCATCCACCGGTGCTCGGGCATGTCCCACATCGAGTTGAAGGATGTCGAGACGGTGAGGTCAGGCCAGTACTCGCGCGCGCCGCGATCCGCACGCGCTTGCGCTGCCCGCGCGCGCTCACGAGCGGCCATGATTTCCGGCCGGCGTGCAGCGGCCTCGGTCTCGAGGGGGCCGGTGCCCAACGCATCGCCCGGTGCCCCAGGCGCGAGTTTCTGGGGAGGAGGCGGTAGGGGCGAGCTCGGTTCCCGGTGAAGAAGCTCGTTCATCTGCGCGATCGTCACGTCCCTCTGCGAACCAAGGATGACGGTGTCGTGCTCCATGTGCGTAAGCTCGAATTCGGCCTGCAGCGGGTCCTGCGCCGAACCGCGCCCCACCTCGTACTGGGCTGTGGCAGCAGCTTGCATGTTGCGCATCAGTTCCACGTGATGCGCGTTGACCTCGATCGAACGCACGGCGACGAAGTACTGGTCGAAAAGAAGCGATGCCGTCAGCGCAAGCTCGCGACGTGCGGCCTCGAAGTCGCTCTTCGCTGCATCCGCTTCGGCGCGAGCTACCGATTCGTCGAGCGCGAGCTTGCCGGGCCAGGGCACATGCTGGCTTACCATCGCGGTCCACCCCAAGCGGGCCGACTGCGATCCGATCGACAGCGGCGCGATCTCCCCGCTGACCATGGGGTCCTCGAGCGAACCCGCTTGGCGCGCCCGCCCAATTGCCGCCTGCCACGCTTGCTTCGATGATTCGATCGACCGGTTGCGACGGAGCACAGCTCGTACGTACGCACCCCGCTCGAGCACGGGGCCGCTCAGGACGTGGTCATCGGCCGATGGCGGACCCAGACTTTCTCCCGTCGCATCGGTTCCGGCTCCCGGGCCGGTCTGCGCGTATGCGTCGGTGCCCGTCGCCATCCAGCCCATCATGAGAATCGTGGGTACGGACCATGTCCGTCCTGCAAGATGCCAATTCATCGCCGTCTTCCTTGCGCACGCGCGGGCCGCAGGGGCGCCACGCGGACGCTTCCATGAGAACGAGCCATGACCGCGCGCCTAGGCGCACGGCCGCCTTTAGGGGGCGAGGCTCCGGGTGAGCCTCGCCGGCCCGCTCATGTCAGAAAGACCATCAATTGCGTGCGAAGCTCGCCCCCAGGTCGTGGTGGCCTTTCAATTCGCAACGCCGCTCGTGCAAAGCCCTCGACGCGCAGGGGCAAACGCGGACACATGTACTCGCTCGCTGGAAGAAGCGCGACCACGCCCGCCGGAGCTACGGACCGCTCGTGGGCACGAGCACCGTCCGGCATAGACGGCAACGTGAGGAGCGAGCAGCAGTCGACCGATTGCCGCTCCACCGACTCGAAGGGGCACCCGCCGCCACCTTGCGCACTCGCAGCGCACGGATCGGAGCTCGAGAGCCCCAACGCGTCGCAGTAGAAGTAGCGGGCGCCCGACTGCACCGCTCCGCAAATCACAGCAAGCGCGAGGAGCAGGCGGGTGGCCGCGAGGACAAGGCCACGCGGCAGTCCTCCGGGTCGCCAACCTGCTCCAAACATGCGAATCACGCTCCTCAGATTGCGTAGCATCTTCGCGATGACGTCGCAATTCGCGGTCAAAGGCGCACGCTATGGAGTCGGAGGGCGTTGGTCACGACGGACACCGAGCTGACGCTCATGGCCGCGGCGGCTAGCATTGGGCTCAGAAGCAAGCCGAAGACCGGGTAGAGCGCTCCCGCGGCAATCGGCACGCCCACAGCGTTGTAGACGAACGCGAAGAAGAGGTTCTGCTTGATGTTGGCCATCGTCGCGCGCGACAACTGTCTCGCGCGGACGATGCCGCTCAGGTCACCCTTGACGAGCGTCACCCCCGCGCTCTCGATGGCGACGTCGGAGCCCGTGCCCATCGCGATGCCGACCTGCGCCTGCGCTAGCGCCGGCGCGTCGTTGATCCCATCGCCGGCCATCGCGACCACGTGCCCGCTCTTTTGCAAGCGCTTGACCACGTCGGCCTTTTGGTCCGGCAGAACCTGCGCGATGACTTCGTCCACGGCGAGCTTGCGCGCGACCGCCTCGGCGGTCGTCCGGCTGTCACCGGTTAGCATCACGACGCGGACGCCCTCTTCGTGCAGCGCGCGGATCGCGTCGGGCGTGCTCGCCTTGATGGCGTCGGCTACACCAAGCAGACCGATGGGCTGCCCGCCCGCCGCCAGAAACATGACCGTCTGGCCTTCAGCTCGCAAGGCCTCGGCGCGATCGGCAAGCCGCGACGTATCGATACGCAGATCCTCGAGCAAGGCCGGATTTCCGAGCGCCACGGGCCGTCCTTCGATGCTTCCGGTCACGCCCTTGCCAGAGACCGCCTCGAATCCATCGACGTCCACGAGTGCGATGCTCCGCTCCTTTGCGCCCTGCAAGATGGCGGCGCCCAGGGGGTGCTCGCTGCCGCGCTCGAGGCTCGCGCCCAGACGAAGAACCTCGGCCTCGTCGTGTCCCTCGAGCGCGAAGACGCCCTGCAGGCTCGGTCTGCCGTCAGTGAGCGTGCCCGTCTTGTCGACCACGAGCGTGTCGACCTTGTGCAGGATTTCGATGGCTTCGGCATTCTTGAAGAGCACGCCGATGGTTGCCCCCTTGCCCGACGCAACCATGATCGACATCGGCGTTGCAAGCCCCAAGGCGCACGGACAGGCGATGATGAGAACAGCGACGGCGTTCACGAGCGCGTGGGCCATCTTCGGCTCGGGCCCGACGAGCGCCCAGACGACGAACGTCGCTACCGAGATCAGAATTACCGCCGGAACGAAGTATCCGGAGACCACGTCGGCGAGCTCCTGGATAGGCGCGCGCGTGCGCTGCGCCTCGGCGACCATCGCGACGATGCGCGAGAGCAGCGTCTCGGCGCCGACCTTGTCCGCGCGCATCACCACGGTGCCCTGGCCGTTCAGCGTGCCTCCGATGACTCGATCGCCGGTTTGCTTCTCGCTCGGGATGGGCTCGCCGGTCACCATCGACTCATCGATGTGGCTCCACCCTTCGATGACGACGCCGTCGACCGGCACCTTCTCGCCCGGGCGAACGCGGAGCTTGTCGCCGATCTGGACAGCGTCGAGCCGGACATCCTCCTCGGTGCTGTCGGGCCCGACGCGCCGTGCGGTCTTGGGCGCGAGGCCGAGCAGCTTTTTGACGGCGGTGCTCGTCTGGCTCCGAGCCCGCAATTCGAGCACCTGGCCGAGCAAGATCAGCGTGACGATCGCGCCCGCAACTTCGAAGTAGACCGCCACCTCCCCCGAAGGACCCCGAAAGGAGGCCGGAAACGCCGTGGGCAGCAACGTCGCGACGACACTGTAGCCGTACGCCACGCTCACGCCGAGACCGATCAGCGTGAACATGTTGAGGCTGCGGTTCTTGATGGACGCGGCAGCTCGGACGTAAAATGGCCACGCGGACCAAAGGCAAACCGGCGTCGCCAGCGCGAGCTCGAGCCAGACGCGCGCTCTCATCGACAAGAGATCCCCGAGCGGGTTGCCAGGAAGAGCGTCGCTCATGGCGAGCGCGAAGAGAGGCAGCGTAGCGATCCCGGCGAACCAGAACCGGCGCGACATGTCGCGCAGCTCGGGGTTCTCCCCTTCCGCCTCCGTAGACGTTCGGCGTTCGAGCGCCATCCCGCAGATGGGGCAGGTGCCCGGCTCGCTCCGGACGATCTGCGGATGCATCGGACACGTCCACTCTGCAGACGGCGCCGCTGTCCGGATGGTGTTCTCCTTCGGCCTCAACGGCGCCCCGCTTCGAAGACATCGAGGAGCTCACGAAAGACTTGCTCTCGCTCCTTGCCATCTCCCCCACGGCTGGCTCGCTGGACGCAGTGCTCGAGGTGACGCTGGAGAAGGATCGTCTCGACCTTGGCTACCGCAGACCGGACCGCGCTCGTCTGCTGGAGCACGTCAATGCAGTAGGCGTCGGCCTGAACCATCTCGATGATGCTTCGGACGTGACCCTCGACCGAGCGGAGCCGAGCCAAAATCTTGTCTTTCGCGGCCGGGTCGGCCGGAGCTTTGGGGGGCATGAGCAACCCCCTCCCCTGGGGGGTAGGCATACCGTAGCCACCGGCCCGCGCCCGTCAAGCGGCACCCTCGCGCTACCTACGGGGGAAGACCCGACTGACGGCCATTCTTCGCTGCGAGCGCTGCGCTCGCAGATCTGGCGGATCGCTTCGACTGCTTGCCCCGGGAGCCCTGGGATGAACCCGCAACCTGCGTGCACCTCTTCGAGCCATCGACGGTTTCAGCAAAGTCCTTCTGGAAGATCACGCAGACCAGCTCGACGCGAAGGGCCGGGAATGTCTCCAACACGTACTCGCCGCCGCCAGTCGGATGAGCCAACTCATCGACGATCTGCTCAACCTTTCGCGAGTGGACCGCGCTGATCTCCGCTGCAAGTCGCTCGATCTCTCTCGACTCGGCCGGCGCATCGGCGAGCTACTCGCGAAGTCCGAGCCGGACCGAACGGTGACGTTCGTAGTCGACGACGGTCTCGTTGCGGATGCGGACGCACGCCTCGTCGAGATCATCCTGGAGAACCTGCTCGGGAACGCATGGAAGTTCACAACAAAGACCTCCCAACCCCAGGTCGAGCTCGGGGCCACCGTGAAGGACGGCCAGACGACCTTCTATGTGAAGGACAATGGCGCCGGCTTCGATGAGCAGTACGCAGGACGTCTCTTTGCCCCCTTCCAGCGTCTTCACTCGGAAGGTGAGTTTCCGGGGACCGGCATCGGCCTCGCCACCGTCCGACGCGTCGTGGAACGTCATGGTGGACGCGTGTGGGCCGAAGGAGCGCCCGATCGAGGGGCCACGGTGTATTTTACGCTACCGTCGCTCAAAGGAAGGCGTTTGCTCGGGGAGCCGCCGCCGGGAACGGCGTGAGCTCGTCCGGTAACTACGGCTTTCGCTCGAAGTACCACCAAAGAAACCCAAACAACGCGACCAGGAACGCGATGGGCGCGACCGCGACGAAAGTGATGTATCGCATCAATCGCCGGCCCTTGCGCCAGGACGTGACGGCGACCAGACGGTCGGCCAGACCAGAAACGCGTACTTTCGCTGGGCCGTCGAGATCGGCCTTGAGCTCTGCGACGCTTGCGTAACGCTCAGTCGGGTCGCGGCGCAGGGCGCGCAACACGATCTCTTCGGCCTGGACAGAAACGGCTGAGTTCAGAGCTCGCGGTGCCTTCGGGTCGCCAATCTGGCGCGCACTGGCCACCACGAACGGATCGTCCCCCTCGAACGGTGGATGCCCGGTGAGCATCTCGTAGAGCATCGCCCCGAGTGCGTAGATATCGACGCTCGGTCGCCCGCGCTGGCGACGAAGCTGCTCGGGAGCGACGTAATTGGCGCTGGCCATGGGAGGCCCCGGCCCGGAGAATGCCAGGCGACTGCTAACGACCGGGTGCGCCATTCCAAAATCGATCAAACGAATTGCCCCATCGTTGCACAGCATGACATTCCCCGGTTTCAGGTCGTAGTGCACGATCTGCTTGCCATGCATATAAGCCACGGCTTCGCACAGCCGGCTCATGATGCCGAGCGCCGAGTCGCATTCTGCAAGGGCCGGTAATCGGGCTTCTCATGCTCCTTCAAGGGCTCTTCTTCTGGCTCTTTTCGCACCAGTGGCCGGTCCTCTAGCTTCGCTCAACGGGTGAGTCGATGATGATCACGGCGATCGGTGATGATGATAGTGGCGATGGGCGAGCTTCGTCGCACGATCGGGGCTGATCATCGAGGCAACTTGCCCCGTTGTCACGATGTTAGCCGCCCATCGTTGCGATGATCAGGGGCGATCAAGCTGCGTTAGGCGCCTATCATCGTGGTGGTTGTCGCCTGTCGTCGTGTGATTGTCGCCTATCGTTGCGACGATGGGCCGCGATCAAGCTACGTTAAGCGCCCATCGTCGTGATGGTGGTCGCCTATCGTCGTGATGATTGTCGCCTATCGTAACGACCATGGGCGCGGATCGTCGCATGAACTCGACCTTCGTCGTCATGATCGCGGCCGATGATCGTGATCATCATCGCCGATGACCACGATGATCTTTCAGGATCGCGTGACGATCGCTTGCTACCATCGTGATGATCTCCCGTCGTCGCCCCGACGATCGCCGGCTAACGTCGTGATGATCATGGACAAAGGCCCATTGCCATGCCCAACGGTTCTGCAGGTGAACGCATGATACCCCCGCGGCGTCGCGATCGTGTGTTGCCTGCAATTGCTGTTTACCCTGCTAGGCACAGGGGCATCTAGCCAGCGCGCGGAGCGCAGCTGGTAGCCATACCCAACTGGCGCCGGAGAAAGGACTCCGAGGGCCCGAATGAGCGAGCGCTCAGCCCGCGTGCGCGCCGATGACGGGAAGCGATGGGGTCTCCTTGCGAAGCACCGCCGCCAGCTTCGCCGCCGCGTCATGCGCGCCCGCCAGTCGCGCGGCCGCCAGCACCTGTTCGCAGTTCGCAGCGCCCAGGACCTTTCGGTTCTGGAGCGCGACCAGGACGGCGCGCTCGATGCCATGCGCGTGGACGTAGCAGTCGACGAGCAGCTTCGCGCCGTCGCAGGTCAACGTACCAAATGCTCGCGCGACTTCCAGAGTCTGGATCGCGAACTCGGTCCTTCCTCGAGCGCACTCGACGGCCGCGAGGCAATGGATGTCGAGCGCGTGGGACGGTTGGATTTGATCGAGCGCCGCCTTGGCGCGCTCGGGATACCCCTGCCCGAGGGCCGCCCACGCCAACGTGGTGAGTGCTTGATTGCGAGTTCGCGACGTTCTCGCCGCCGCGACCGCCTTCGACGCTGCCCACCCGGCCGCTGTCGGGTTGGAGCCATCGAGCTCCGCGCGCGCCGTGGCGAGCAGGGCTAGAGTCTCGCTCTCGATGTCACGGCGGTGCATTCGCCATCGGACGATTCCCGCCAAGAGCCCGCCCAGGCCGAGCAACGCGAGCCCGGGAATGCGGAGGCTAGCGATCCCGACGCTGGACACGCCGAGCGCGGCCAAACCAAGAAGCACCGCGCCCAACGCTGCGGAAACCGCAAGAACGGTTCCTGTACGGAGACTCATGACGACCACCTTCCGCAGCCGCGTTGGCCGCGGGGCCGCTTGGCGTAAACGCCGCGGAACCGAGGCGGCGGCTTGCCGACCACAACTGTTAGGTACGGCCGCAATCAGGCGTCCTAAAGACGCTTGGGCACATTTGCAATGCTCGTACCAAACAGGGAGGTTCGAACGCCAGGGGTCGAGCTCGGCGAGAACGCACGAGAGCGCAAGAACGCGAGTTGCTCCTGTCGGGCTCGATGGGAGCGTGTGGGTCCCGAGCCGACGCAGCACCTGGGGTTGGGCAGTCCTGGATCGCCCGCCACGAGTCGGGTCTGCGCACCCGACTCGCGGCGAACTCGCTCGACTACTCGGCGGCCTTTTCCTTCGCGAGAACGAAGTCTGGGTAGCCCAACGCGCCCATCTCCGGCATGTCGAGACCCGCAAGCTCGGTCTCCTTGCTCACGCGAATGGGTGTGATGAGGTTACTGATCTTGAACCAGACATACGCCATCACGAAGCCGAAGACGCACAGCACGGTGCAGTCAATGGCCTGCATGACGAGCTGTGAAGAGTCGCCATACAAGATGCCGCGCACCCCGTCGGACCCATATTGCTTGACGTACTCGTCGCGCACGACCCCGTTCCAGCCTGCGCCGTAGTCGCCATTGCCGAAAATGCCGACCGAGAGCACACCCCACAATCCGTTCACGCCGTGGACGGAGATCGCGCCCACCGGATCGTCGACACCACGATTGTCGAAGAAGGCAACCGCCACTACGACGAGTACTCCGGCGACCAGGCCGATGACCATCGCTGCCCAAGGAGCGACGAAGGCGCACGGCGCGGTGATGGCAACAAGACCTGCAAGCATCCCGTTGACCATCATGCCCGGATCGGGCTTTTTCCCGCGCATCATCAGAAATACCATGGCGCCGAAGGCTCCGCCAAAGCTCGCCAGCATCGTGTTGACGACGATGAAGGAGATGCGCAGGTCGGTGCCGGCGAGCGTCGAGCCGGGGTTGAACCCGAACCAGCCGAACGCGAGGATGAAGCAGCCGACGATCGCCATCGGCAGGTGATGGGCAGGGATCGTCTGTGGCTTGCCGTCGATGTACTTGCCTATGCGCGGTCCTATGACGATCGCGCCCGCCAGGGCGATCACGCCTCCCATGGCGTGCACGACACCAGACCCGGCGAAGTCGACGGCGCCGTGACCGAGGTGCCAGTTGACACCGCCCTGCGCGAGAAAGCCTCCTCCCCAAACCCAGTTCGCGTAGACGCAGTAGGGCAGCGCAACCCACAGGCCGTACAGCACGAAGTTCTTCCACGACCAACGTTCGGCCATCGCGCCCGTGGGGATGGTGGCCGTGGTGTCCATGAACACCATCATGAAGAAGTACAGGGCGAGAACTGCCGTGTCGCTTACCGAGGAGCCGAGACAGAAGCCCTTGGTGCCGAGGATGCCGTATTTCCCGGCAAGCACGATGCCCTGGTTGAGCACGGAAGTGCCCGGACCGAGCGACGAGTACCAGCCGGGGGGCACCGGTCCGTTGAACCAGTTGCCCCAGCCGAACGCGAAGCCGTAGACCCAGAAGCCTATGCCGCCCAGCGGGTAGATCATGAAGTTCATGGCAAAGGTGTGAGACGCGTTCTTGGCGCGGCACATGCCCGTCTCGACCATGGCGAAGCCGGCCTGCATGAACATAACCAGGAAGCCGGTGACCAGCGCCCAAACCATATTGATAGAGAAGAGGTTGTGAACGACACGGTCGTAGACATCGGGCACCGTGAGCGTGCTCGGCGTGTCACCCTTGCCGTCACCGGCGGGGGTCGCCCAAACGCCTGCGGCGCCCCCGGTCGGATCGGGCCACGTCGCTGGTTTCCCCGTCGTATCGTTGGTGCCTGAAAAATAAGGCGGTAGCGGTGCCGGCGCCGCCGATGCAGACGCCGCTGCCGACGCCGACGCCGCGGGCGGCGCCTCGGCGAACGCTAAGCCGGTCAGCGTGAGGCAACACGCTAGCAAGCCCGCGAGAAGCATTCTGTACTTGCTCGTCATTGGACGAATCCCTTTCCGAAAGCGTATGGGTTCGCCGACAGCCGTTAGCGCGCCTTATGTATCCGAGTTATTTCCGGCGTGGGTTCAAGCGGTAAATTGTTTGCCCGTTGATCTCCCAGTAAAATAATTAACTCCGAATTAATTAATGTACCTGGGTAGGTACGGGATAATGTCCCCGCGCCGGGTCTACGTCACTTTCTTATAGGGGCGCTGCTTTTCACGGACGATGACTACCGAGCAGGGAGCCGTCTTGCCGATCTCGGTGGCGACCGATCCGAGAAGAAATCTCTCGAGGCCTGCGGGGTCGCTCGTCCCGACGAGGAGCAGATCCGCATTGATGGCGCGCGCACAACGCAAGATCTCGTCGGCCGGGTCGCCCTCGGCAAAATGCGCCGTAACCGGCGAAGGACATTGCTTGCGCGCCATGCGAACGTGGTGCTCGAGGTAGCTTCGCGCGTCGGCAATGAGTTCTTCGCGGTGCAAGCCCGCACGCGAGGGACGGTCGAATCGACCGGACCGAAAGACGTGCAATATGTGCAGTTGCGTATTCTTCCAAGTGCGCCGCGCGATCCGTGCCGCCATCTCGATCACTCGGCTCGCGGAGCTCGAAGTGTCAATCGCCGCCAGCACAATGGTGACGTCTTCTTTGACTTCTTCTTCCGCGGTAGAGCCGCCCTTAGCCTCCGAGTCACTCATAATCGACGTATACAATAGCATCTCGCCTCTTGGGACATTCGCATGCTAAGGGGTCCAAGCGGATACAGCATGTCGCCCGTCGGGTTGCCCACATGGACGGTGTTGCC
>WNFJ01344267.1_pt2 | contig 23690 bp, 16 predicted proteins | sample 5400461 | NCBI WGS metagenome assembly WNFJ01 (sample SAMN13153349, study PRJNA577476) | soil metagenome | isolation source: 115 cm saprolite on Douglas fir-dominated hillslope | place: USA:California | collected 2013-09-17
CGAGGAGTTCATTGTGGCCTTCGTGGACACTTTGGACGGAGAGCTCCGTGGACAGCTCAAGCCGAAAATCAAAGCGATCGTTGGTGGAAGTCTTGGCGGGAACATGGCAATGCGGCTTGGCCGCCGGCCCAATACCCCGTGGATCACCAACGTCGTGCCTTGGTCCCCTGCGGCGATTTGGCCTTCGTGGATTCAGCGCGACCCATTCGCCGGCTGCGATACGCCCTGGAACGGCATCAACGACATGGCCGTTACCCAGTCTCTGATGTGGGCCGGCCTCTGTCTTCCAATTCAACCAAGCCCTTGTCCAAACGAGCGATTCCTGCCCGACCACGAGACCCCCGAGCTGCGAAGGGAGCTGTTTTATGGCGGGTTCGATTGGTCGCCTGTCGGTGGTCTGGGCGGCCCACCTCAAGCGCAGTGCTGGTTCTCAGACAAATATCAGTGCAAGAAGAGCCTCATCTTGGGCTCTCGAATCGATCGGCAGGAGACTTATGACGCCAATTTCCGGGCGTGGCACTGGCGGCTCGGCGCCGAGCAACTGGCGTTCAGCCAGCAGCAGTACGCCCCCGGAACCCAGGAACCCCTGTACTTGCTTAATACGAAGCGAATGCTTCTGCTCTGCGGATACGACGACACTTGTGCGGCTCTTGGTTGGTGGACGCGAGAGGTGGCTCTAAAGATGGTCAATACGCCCGGCTATGCCCGCTTCTTGAAGCAAACAGGACACTCGCTCGACAATGAGCATCCCGACTGGGTCGCGCGTCAGATTGCCGATTTCCTTAGATAGGCAACTCGCGGTTGGGTGTGGTTCTGAGGGGAGGTTCTCGGTGGTCGTGAAAACGCACGCAGATGCGAATCCGGTGGTTGTTGCGCGCTGGCGCCGAGTATGGTGATCTCGGAGGCTCGTTCGGTCTATTGATGGAAGTCACTTCTTAGGATTGACCATTTTGTGGGGAGGAGGATCGCGATGAAGGAAAATAGGGGCAATAATCCTGAAATTCGGTCGCACTTAAGAATGTTTGCTCAGCTGGCAATCATGTTCACACTGTTGGCCCCCCCGGCGTGGGCCCAAAACGCCGCCCCAGTGCCACTGCTCGCAAAAGGTCATGAGGTGGACTGGTGGTTGGTGTTCAAATTCAATGCTGAGACCTTTCCTAATTCTTGTGCGGGCGCTCAAAGAGTATGCCCCTTTGGCGGCGGCACCGCCCAGTCCTATCAGCATTTTAGCCAAGAGTTTGCGTATGCCAGCAGCGCCAACAATACCTTGCAACAAGGCGGCGCATGTGTCGGCACCACAACGAGCGATCCGGTGGGCGCTACCTTCGGCCAGGTCTACAACGGCAAATTCTTTTATGTACTTTGGAACGACCAATTCTACGGCGATCCGATCAAAACCGAAGGCGGACCCTTTGGCCATTCCAAAGGCATGCTGGCCTGGGATCAAACCGGGGACGGATTGGTGTTGCAGGTCTCCACCCCGGATTGGCCCGCCTCGGGCGCTTCGGCGATGCCTCGCAAAACCGATGGAAATACGCTCGGCTGTATTATGCACGACAACGACGTCATGGTCAGTCAGCACTTCTTCTCGCTGAAGCTCAACAAGAACGATGTCGTCATGGTCCTCAAAGCTTTAGCGAACGCAAGCGTGGTGACAGACCCCACGAACCAGCAGATTGTGAACAATGGAGGGCCGGCGGACATTCAGGCCCTGGTCAAAACTCTGGGCAAGCTGTCCCCAAGTAAGCAGGCTACAAAAGACAAGCTGTCTAGCGGCGTCACGTTGATCTCTAAACCTTCGAACCTGAACGTTCCGCCATGGCAGATGGTTTCAGCGATGTTGAGCGGCGAGCCGCTGCGCACGGCGACCTGGTGGACTAAACCCGAGATTCCGACGACGACCGCAGCCACGGTAATCGGATGCTGGGATCAATCACTCGGCAAGCCTGGTCCAGTTGAAATCGCTACATCCGGAACATGGAAGGGAAAGACGATCGGGCTCGAAGGTTTGGCTGAACCTGAGGGCAATCACGCCAAAATCGGAGTCTCGACCGGCACTCACACCTATGCAATATTCGGCGACATGAACCAGCAGGGCTCGCTAACACCACCAAAGTGCAATAGCAGCCAGAACGAACGTGGTGGATTGTTTTACGTTATGGATAACCCGGAACTCTTCGCCGGTGTTAAAAATCTCATCAGTGGCGGGACCGCTCCATCAGAGGGTCATTGATCGTTGAACTGCAGGTGGCCCGAAGATATTGAGCTCTCGTCCGCAGCTAAGCATGTGTTCGAGCTTGACGAAACGGCAGAGGCCGCGTTTTAACGCGGCCTCTTATGCCGTGCGATGGATTTGTTTCTTGCTAGGACCGCTTTCGACCTGATGCTTTAGAATGATGAGATGTCGTTGGGGATTCCCAGTCGGGTCCTGTTCGATCCCTTATTTGGTTTTTCGATTTGGCCAATTCCCCTCAAACGCCTGTGGCTATCTTTCTCAAAGTTTTTTCGGGCTTAATATTCTTCGGGCAACAAGAGCGTGGTCACCGAGCGGTCTGATTCGGTGATAATCCACAACTTGTCGCCAGCGTGTGTGCGGTAGGCGCTCAAGAGCCGGAACCCGTGCTCCAGGCTGTAGTCGTTTTCCTTACGGTCCTCGTCGGACAAATCACCCCACTCGCGGTTGACATGGCGCGTGAGAAACTCGCCCGGCTGTTGTCCCGCCTTCTTAAGTGCGGCCAAAGCGCCCGGCGTTGCGACGATCTGGCCGAGTTCGAAAGCAGGTTGTTTGCTGAGTTGTTGCATCGGAAAAACTCCTTTCGTTGGTTTTGTTTTTGCTTCTTAGAGGCACCGCAGAAAGCGGCGCATAAAAAGCAAATGCCCTTCCTAGCGGGGCGAGGCGCCTGGCCGACCGCGCTGTCAAGGGCGCGCAGTTCGCGTTTATCGGAGCGAAGCGGGAGACCCTTGACAGGAGAAGCGGGCGGTCCAGGCGCAGGTTTTCAGCAGGAAGGGCAGAACAAACGGCTACGTCCGTAGATTTTAAGGGGTTTGCTCAGACGGTTAGGTTGCGAAGCTGGAGAATTGTGGAGAATTGGGAATTTGTTACGTTTAGCCCGGGCGTGCGGCGATGTCGAGGTTGAAAAGCCACGAGAGCAATCATTACTGGTGCCTGCCAAAACTCTGCGACGGACGTTGCTCCTTATGACGCGCACCTCTTCAAGATTGAGAACTCGTCAAAAGTGTTTGCTTGAGAATCGCATGCGCCCCCCGATGCATAACGGATACGTTATTCTTCTTGACTACTGGTTGTTCCAGCAGGAAGATACGCAACAACGCAGGCCTGAAGCCTTGTGGATGTCTGAAGTCTCGCCCGAGGCGAGTTATGTGCGCGAGTGTTTCCTCATTTTTTGCAACGCGTTGGGCGACGCACTGTGGTTCCGAAGTGCGGGCCCTAGATGTTACGCCTGCTTTCTGGATTTGCCTACTCCTTCTACTTGTTTGCCTTCCGCACGCGACAAATGCCCAGGTCAATTCGTACGGGGAATTCAGCACGAGCCTACCCATTACAGTTCCTCCATTTCACGGACTTGAGCCGAGGCTAACGCTGAGCTACCGCTCGAACCCCGCCAACGGCTGGATGGGCGCCGGATGGACACTGAACGGAGGCTCGTCCTACATTGTGCGCGCCTCTAAGGGAAGAGGTTCGCCCAGGTTTGATTCGTCCGATATCTTCCTGCTAGACGGGATGGAGCTTGTTCCCTGTGAGGCACAGAGCAGAAGCCCAAGTTGCACGTCTGCCGTAGCCGCATTCGGCAGCAGCAAGGGCTTCTATTCAACTAAGATTGAAAACTTCGAGCGCATACAGTACCTTTTGGTTGCGTTCGGAAGTGTCAGCACCGACAGATGGGTTGTATGGACAAAGAAAGGCACGCAGCGAGTCTTTGAGCAGAACATCGGGTCTAACCCATTCACCTATAGATGGGTACTGAGCCGCGAAACCGATACGCATGACAATCACGTTGATTACACCTACTCGTATGATCCAGACTCCATTCACCCGAAGGAATCATATCTTTACGAAATTTCTTACAACGACGCGGCGAGTGCACAGGGTGCGCAAATTTGGTTTTATCCCGCTCCTAGACCGGATGCAGTTACATACGGTGTTGGGGCCTTTTTGGCGAGTAAGCAGCAGCGGCTCGAGAGTGTCGACGTTTTGTTTGGGGGGGCGCGGGTCCGTGTGTATCAGCTGCAGTACCACTCTAGTGCCAGCACCGGGGGATCGCTTCTCGAGTCAGTGCAGGCCTTTGGTCGAGATGCGGTCGTCAATTGCGGGACGAAATCTTTAGACCCATGCGATAACTCCAAGCCTCGAGGGCTCGTGCTGAGCGGCACGCCTTGGCCGAAGACGACGTTTCAGTACGATGAGACTGCGAACGGGCAGCTTCAAAGGTTGAACGCGGCCTTCAGCTTCGCCGAGGGCGACCCTATCATCGCGGGCGACTTCAATGGCGATGGAAAGACGGACTACCTACACGTCAACACTTTTTTCAACACGTACCTTTCCAACGGCGACGGGACGTTTACTGTCAATAGCAAGACTGCTGTACCTGATTGGTGCACGGCTGTTTCTTTCAAAAGCGGCTATGCATGCTTTGGATCTGTGACTCGCGACAACAAGGGGAACATTATTTCACGGCTGGTATACCCAGTTGTCGTCGGGGACTTCAATGGTGACGGGAAGACGGACTTTATGGTCGCGGCAGACGAGTTGGTGGTCTTCTTGTCGAACGGAGATGGCACGTTCAACGTGCTTCCCCCGCAGCCTCTGCAGAATTGTAACGGACCTGCTTATCAGTGCTTAAGTGCTCCTATCCCAGGGGCAACCGGGCAAACCGGCGTCCCGCCAGCTTACGGGCGCCGCCGACCTCGGATTCTAAGCCCTGGCGAGATAATAACCGGGGACTTCAACGGCGACGGCAAGTCGGACTTTATGTATGTTAGTGATAGCTTCTATATATATCTATCCAACGGCGACGGGACCTTCCAAGCAGTAAAGATGACCCCGCCTTTCACAAACAGTAGCGCGGGTGCGATTTGGTGCGACCCAAAATACACCAGTGGCAAAGCCCTCATGTGTTTAAATACGGATCTGAATCAGATTATCATCGGCGACTTTGACGGAGACGGAAAAACTGACTTTCTTTCTGCAAATAAAACGAGCGGTAATTTCGACGTCTTTAGATCCAACGGCGACGGAACCTTCACTTGGATGCCAGTGCCGCCTTCTCCCGGCACCTCGTGCCCTGCTGGAGGGTGTTTAAGCTCTACGCCGAATGCGGTGATAGTTGGAGATTTCAACGGCGACGGCAAGACTGACTTCGCGTCTGCTGGCACGAACAATGTCTTCCTCTCGAATGGAGACGGAAGTTTTACTATGACCAGTGGAGCCATGCTCCCACCTGTTTGCACAGGAAACGTGAACACTCCTGGCCAAAGTTGCCTCAATCCGAGCCTCAACCATGTCATTGTTGGAGACTTCAACGGCGACGGCAAGACCGATTTCATTTCTGCGAACACTAGCTTTGATCTCTGGGTGTCGATGGGCGACGGAAGTTTCCGGCAAATGACGTCTACTCCCCCACCCTCGGGCTGCACAAGTGCGTCGCAGTGCGTTAGTACCTCTCCGAACGGTGTCGTTGTGGGGGATTTCGACGGGGATGGAAAGACGGATTTTGTCTCAGTGGCTCTAGGTCTTTGGGTGTCAGTCGGCGGACCGGCTGATCACCTCATTGGAGTGAACAACGGTCTTGGTGGGGGCATGTCTATATCTTATTCGCCTTCTAGCAGATACACGAATTTCTTCCTACCCGTCGGGGCAATATATCAAACCGTTGCGTCCACGACAGTCACCGATGGACACGGCGTTTCCGACAAACACACCTACGGTTATGAAGGGGCCCTGTGGGAGAACGCGCAACGAAGGTTCCTCGGGTTCCGAACAACGACAGAAGTTGTTGACGCGCAGGGGAATTACATCCAAATGAAGTATCTGCAAACGCCCGAGTGTTTTTCCCAACCTGGGAGATCCTACCTCAAAGACCCCCAGGGCCGTATCTATCGTTTCAACGCATATTCATATGTCGCCCAAGGGACTGCTCCGTTTCAGTGTCAGCTGAGTTCGCGCGCTGAGTATCAGGCTGAATTCACTTGCAACGACGATAATTCTTGCGGACAGACCGCGAGGGTCATCGCGACAGAGTTTCAGTACGATGACTTCGGCAATCTCTCACTGAAAATTGAACATGGCGACACGAAGGCGGTCGGCGACAAAAGAACTACCCGACTCACTTATAACTATAACCAGGCGGCGTATATCGTCGCGCTTCCACTCCAAGAGCTTGTCTATGGCGGCGAGATGGCCGGCGGAAGTACGCCGCTGAAAGGAGCTGGTTTTATCTATGATGCCCAAGACGACCCCTCAACTCCGCCCAAGCGAGGCGACCTGACCCAACGGATTGTCTCGCCGGACACCGACCGGCACCACGAAGTTCCCACATATTATGACTACGATGGCTTTGGAAACTTGACCGGGATTAGAAACGTTAACCACCCTTTAGAAAGACGAGGATATGATCAGCCTTATAATCTTTACCCCGTTCAAAGCTGTAATGCGCTTTCCCAGTGTTCAAAATTCACTTGGGATGAAACATTGGGTGAGTTAACCTCGGTCACGGACGCAAACGGTCAATCCACGAACTATTCGTACGACGTCTTCGGAAGACCCCTAAAGGGTTCTTATCCAGACGGCGGACAAGTCCAATACACTTACGAATTCATTTCGGATGCCTCGGGCAGCCCGACCGGTCAGAAGGTTCGGGAGGCGGTATCTGACGGGAGCCCGGATGGCCTCTGGGCTGACACATACACAGATGGATTAGGCCGAGTGTATTCGGTTATGAGGAAGGGGACATGCGAGAAGGATACACAATATTCGGACGCGACAGCCCAACCCTCTCGGGAGTCTAACTGTTATGGGTCTGGAGTATCGCCGCTTTGGTCGCAGTTTAAATACGACGGAGCCAGGCGCTTGACAGCCACGATTCTGTCGGACGGGACGAATTTTCACACAGAGTATGGTATCGGCTCGGTTACCCGATATGACGGTCTCAACCACGACAAGAAACTCTATAGCGATGCGTATGGTCGAACAACGAAGGTTGTTGAGCATATTGGCGACACGTTCCCCACAACAACGTATACCTACGATCCGCTGGGGCGACTTATCCGAGCTCAAGACGCTGCTGGCAATTACGCCCTTGTAACGTGGGACATGCTCGGACGAAAGCTCTCTTCCAGCGATCCAGATATGGGCACCTGGACGTATGCATATGATCCCGTAGAGGTAGGCGAATTGGTCAGCCAGAAGGACGCTATCGGACAAACAATCTCTTTCGCCTACGACAACTTGGATCGCATAATAGCCAAGTCCTATCCCGATAAATCCAAAGTGATTTTGAACTATGACGAAGGAGGACACGGCGCGGGGATAGGCAGACTCACGAGCCTGTCAGAGTTAACAGCGGCGGAGGTGAAAAAGGGTTCGGACAGTTTTTCGTACGACTCGATGGGAAGGACAACGTCATCGACAAAGTGCCGGGATAGCGTGTGTGCTAGCCTAAATTCTGTTTACGACACGGTGGGTCGGCTCTCAAAACTGGTCTACCCAGATGCCACTGGTACAATCTCTGCAAATTCCGAGACGGTCTTATATGGATACGATGGGTCCGGTCGATTTTCTTCTGTGGTTGGCAGTACTCCTTATGTAAACAAAATCTCCTATGAGCCGGACAGCCAGATGTTGTCGGTCACGTATGGCAACGGCACATCTGAACAGTTTGGTTATGATCCCAACAGGCGCTGGCTCATCGCCGCCAAGGTACTTGGCTCCGATGTTAGCCATTCCGTTTTGTACTCGGCAAGCTACTCGCATGATGCCGGGGGGCGCATCAGCTCCATTTCTTCTGGGACCAATCCGCTGTGGAGCCTGAACTTTACTTACGATGATCTGAATCGGCTCACCCAAGTCACCGGAGGACAGAATCAACAATTCAGCTATGACAATATCGGGAACATGACGTTGAACTCTGCGGTGGGGTCTTACACGTATCCTCCTCCGGGGGCTTGTTCGGCACCTAATCCCTGCAACACGCGGCCCCATGCCGTCCAAACAGCGGGAAACAACAGTTACGCGTATGATCCCAACGGAAACATGATCTCCAGTACAGGAAGAACGATCGCGTGGAACTACGACAATTTTCCGGCGAGTGTCACAACAAATGCCGGTACGACCTCGTTCGACTATGACGCATCGAATCAGCGCATATCGAAGAGGGAGCCTAGCGATCCAACGCCCACTTATTACTTCAATCCGTGGGTGGAGCGGACGCCCGGTGGCGGCTTCATCTACTCTTACTATGCTGGACGGACATTGGTCGCTCGCCGCCAATCGGGAACAGTCTCTTGGTACAATCAAGACCATCTGGGGTCCGTCCGCCTTATAACAGATGTGAAGGGTAATGTTGTTCACCGATACGATTATTCAGCATTTGGTACTACGCTAGCTCCCTCAGGTGATCCTCCGGACCCCTACGGTTTCACAAGTGAACTCCGAAATCCTTCCACGAGCGTTTCTGGCGGCGATGTCGCTGGTCTGATCTACATGAATGCCCGCTATTACGACGCGAGTCTAGGGCGGTTTCTTTCTGCTGATTCAATCGTTTCTAATCCGAAGAATCCGCAGTCGTTGAACAGGTACTCCTACGTAGGTAACAACCCGATTTCTTTCTCAGACCCAACCGGACATATTTGGCGGGAGGAGGATCCCGGGGAAGATGTGTGCGAGAGTTGCAGCGGAGAGGGCGCTGTGCCAGAGGTCGCCGGCGGTGGGGGAGACACCTCGGGAGAAGTGGGCGCGGAAAGCGTGCCAAACGACGCCGGCACCGGAGAAGGTGTTCGGACAGGCGAGGGGCGGGAAGCGGGCACGACGAAGGAGCCACTGCCTGGGGAACCGGGGTCGGAAGAGAATCCAATCGAATTGCCGCTGACTGTCGTTCACATTCCACCTCCCCAACCTCCGCCGACTGCGCCACCGGCAGCGCAGATGCCGGATAATACGGACTTGTGGCTTACCAGCAGAGGGATCGAGTCGAAGGAATGGCGCCCTTGGGTGTTGCGAGAAGAGAATTACGCTAATATGTTGCTGGGGAATCATCCGGACATCCACGCCACTTCGATTGGTCCTTTACCTGGAGAGCCACAAGGCTATTTTGAAGAGAGATGGGAACAGACGGGCCAACCCGAAGCTATTGCAGCTCCGCTGATCCTTCGAGTGGGGGCTACTTACTTGTTAGACTTTGTGCTTAGCCACCCACTCGCGAGTCAGGATTTTGCGGTAGGGATCGCAAAGTACGACGAGATCATTCCCGGAGCGCCCAGCACTCCGATGCAATGGGTTGGATTTGGAGTCGCAGCCGTGCTTGATCCTGACTTTCGTGCGTTTTTTCATTGAGGACGGCCAAGTATTTCTAGACGGGATTTCACGAGGCCTTCTTGCTCCGTTGGCATTCTAGGCTGAGACCGAGCGTCAATCGGCTATGCTTCTCCCTGAGTACGTGAGGCTGTCTGGCGAGCATGTAATGAAGTCCTTAAGCGCTGCGAATTCTGAGGGCTGGCGATCGCACGAAACTCTGTGGGTCCTAGGTTGAGGCTTCGCTCGGCGAAGCGTCGGGCGCGCGACCCAAACTGCGCGAGTCCGTTGCAGGTCATGCATAATACCCTCCGGAGCTGAAGCTAGTTCATTCGAATTTTGGCAAAGAAGAAAGATCCCGCCGCCGTCAAGCTTGGACGGAAAGGTGGGAAGGAGATCGCCAAACGAGGGCCTGAATACTTCAGGCAACTACAGGCTAGACGTAAGAAGCGCAAAGGCGGTCGGCCTCCCAAGTCCAAGAAATCCCGCGAATAAGCTCATTGAAAAACAACGAGCGCTCGTTGTATAATTGACGTGTCCTGGACCACGTGACGTCATGAGTGCGTCAGTTTGTTGAGAGTCTTTCTTGGTTGCTACCGATTGGATTTAAGTCTAGAGTTTCGTTGAATGTGCGGTGTATGACTTTAGAGAGGTAAGCCGAGCATGGTGATCGCGGATCGGTTGCGCGCACTACGGGAAGAGAAGCAGCTCTCTCAGGGAGATATCGAGAAGCGGACTGGACTGCTTCGTTGTTACATCTCCCGCGTTGAGAATGGTCACACCGTTCCGGCCATCGAAACCTTGGAGAAACTGGCCCGCGCGATGGAAATTCCCATGTACCAGTTGTTCTACGACGGCGAGGAGCCGCCCCAATTGCCAAATCTCCCAAAGCGGAAGTCGTCTGATGACATCGCCTGGGGTAGTTCGGGCAAGGACGCACGCTATCTCAGCAAGCTTCGGCGTCTATTGGGGAGGACGGACGAGGGAGATCGCAAACTGCTTCTGTACATGGCCCAGAAAATGGCCGGAACGAAGTCGCGTCGAGTAGGGGCAAGCAACTAATTCCGCAGGCCGGGGTTTAATGACGATAGCTTTGGACCAAATTAGAAAGGATTTCCGGCCACACCGAAGTGGGGCTGCAAGGGGTGACAAGATGGACCTGCGCTGCCCGAAGTGCAACAGCACCGACCTTAAGAAAGTCTCTCTAGCGTACCAAGAGGGACTCTTCCGCGCGGACGCGCGAACCCGATTGCGGGCTGTCGTAGTCGGGAGTAGCGGGCCGGACTTGGTGGTAGGCAGGGCCACGACGCAGGGGTCTCAGCAATCGGCGCTATCCACACTCTTAAGTCCTCCTAAGAAGTGGTCCTACGTGAAATTGGTCGTTGGGTTCGCAGCCCTCTCGTTCGTGGCGCTCGTCATTTACATTCACGGTGTCATGGCGAGTTCTTCAATTTCGTCCTCTCTCCCTGTGAAACTTTATGCTTTGATCGCTTCCTGCGTTTTCGGCTTTCTGGGGCTGCTTACATGGAGACACAATCACTCGGTGTACGCTCGACAGATGGAAGAGTGGGAGCGCTCCTTTCTTTGCGCACGCTGTGGGACTGTTACGCAAGAAAAACCAAACGAGATCTAAATTCGAATTGAAATGTGAACCCCTTGCAAGACCGTTGTGCCTGGTTTTCACATTCGGAAGATTGCCAGACCGCGCTTGATTAAATCATTCTCTCGGTGTTCTAATTCCTGTTCCTCGAACTTTGGAAGTGTCGAAAGCTCTTGGTTGAGTGTCACCTTCGATGCGGAATAGAATTTTTTCTTAGCCTGAAAAGTCTGATTTGCAGCTTTCGTGTTATCGTTTGGCCCCCAAAATGAGAGGTTTCCAAGGTGCTGTTTCAGAGGTTCCATGTTCGCATCGGGGCTGGCAGCTTTGCGTGGGTAGATGTGTTCAATTTCGACTTGGCTTAAATCAAATACGGCGGTTTTATCCTTGCACGTAGGCGCGCCAGTTGCTCCACCTCGATACCAGGAATCGAATTGATCGAGTGTCGTGAGAAAGTATTTGATAACCGTGTTGCCGGCCTTCTCGCGATAAACAAGTTCGGAGCGGATACCCTCTCGGAAAACTGCGTCAGTGGAATAGGTGTCTTGTATCTTCTTGAGAGCACTTCGCAAAGCAGATGTCTTGTAACGATTAGGCTTCTTGCGAATTTCGGTCGCCTGCGTAAGAAAGACGCTGTCAAGTTTGCTCGGGTGTTGACGACAACAGTGAATGTGGCGAAAAACGATGAATTCAACCATGTGCACGAGGCTGGAAAAACTCTTGTCCGTCATCTCAGAAGCGGATAGTACTAAGGGCAAGGAGAGCTCGTTCTTCAGCACTAGCAATAATAGCTTCAGGCGATTTCTGTCCCACAGTGGAACTGTGCTGTTGTCGTATGGCCAGTCGCCCTCCGCAAGGCGGTTGAAAATACTATACGCAGAATAAATTTCCTTAAGGGTTTTGATAATGTTTGCGTGAGCCTGGGAACGGAAAATGTCTCGAAGGAAGTCATCAAAGAGGCTCCGATGTCCAGCGCGTTTGCCGATTCGAGATGCATAGTAGACACGCAGAAAACGGTCGATATGGCTGGCTTTAGCTGCGAGGATTTCGTCCCAGATTTTTTCTGCTTGGTCCTGAAGGGAAGTCGCACCCTCAAGCCACTCCAATGTTGTTGAACGTAGAAGGTCTCCTTCGCTGAGACTGCGGCCCCGGTCATTCAGGACTTCAAACAACCGGTACGCTTCACTCTTCGTCTGGCTTACAAGATGGACGACATGACAGTCTTCGGTGGCCGCTTTTGCTAGCGCGTCGAGCGCGGCAAGCTTGCGCTTGTTGTCTTTGTGCGCGCCGACAATTCGCCTTATGAATTCGTCCATGGCTTCGTTGGCCTTTAAGAGTAGTTTGTGGGATTCGCGAACAGGGTTAGGCAGAGTGCCAGAAATGAGAGCAGCATAGAATTCCTTATCTCCTTTGGAAAGCACGATCCGTTGCTGCTGCACGGGCTTTCCGTCTACCTCGTCCTGAAACTCAAGAAGATTGGTTCGAATGCGTTCCGCGCGGGCTTTTGCCAGATTAGCATTATCGGATTCTCCCGCCACCTGACATTCGGCCCCCAAGACCTCGTTCCAATGTCGTAGGCGGGCAAAACATAGTCCAAACGTGGCCAGGCGCTGTTGCCCGTCAATGATTTCGTACTTTCGGCCTAGGGCATTCTGAGCCACATGTTGCAGACAGACAACACCACCGAAGAAGTGTTTTTTTGGTGCGCCGCTCTGCCTTGCTGCGAGAGTGTGATCGAGATCACGGATGAAGTCCTTAAGTTCCTCTTCCTCCCAGGCGTAGGATCTTTGATACTTAGGTACTTCAAACGGCGGCCTTTGCGCGAAGAGATCTCCAAAAGGCAGGTCGTTGGCAAGCATGGATGATCGCTCCAAAACAGCGGAAAGAGCATATCATTACTCAACCCTTACTACCGTGTATATACAGCGGCGAGTCCGAGTGGGATGTTCGTATGCACGCAGGGTGGATTGCGGTTAGAAGTAAGAGGAGAAATGCAGGAGAAGGCCTGTATTTGGCAGGGTTGATTCAGCCCGGGGGCCTATTCTGCGATCGCACTCTCCGACAGTCGACTAGAAGAGGTCTTAGAGACAAGATCGGCGATATCAGACAGGCTCTTTACGCGCTGCTGCAATAAAGTCACTCCTCTGTTCATGTGTGCGCGAAAATAGTCCGGCAAGCGTCCAAAGTCGAGTCCGTCTTGGCGGCAGCGCTCCTTCAAAAGCGCTATGAATAGGGGGTCATATTCCCCTAAGAGCGTGTAACGGTTGAATTCGCGATCTTCATCGGAATACTCTTCCGGGTCCGGAATCGTTGCTTCGCTAAGCGAAAGGCAGAAGCCAATTCGACAAAGTAGGTTGGGGGTAAGGCTCGTCTTCCCCGCAAGGAATCTCAATCGGTTGGAGGCGTCTTTAGTTAGACGCAACTTTGTAAGCTTCATCGCGGTCTCTCCAAAAGTAGCCTTGTTTGATTGCAGTACTGCCTGCGGCTTGGTCGTAGTCGAGGTGGTAGACTCGAGCTATCGAAGGTCGTAGCTGATCGAAGTAGAACTGATCTACTTCGGTATCCGTTGAAAGAACAATGACCTGGTGGCTCGCCAGTGGGAAATAGTGTTCAATCAACAGCCTTCTGTGGTCGCTGTCTAGGCGAGCTAGGGGCGTGTCAATGACGATCGGCAACGGGCGACCTGATGTCTTAGCAAGCGCCCAAAGCATCGAAACGGCGTAAATCTGCTTTTCGCCGGCCGAGAGTTGGGCTTTTTGCAAAGGCCTATTTTGTCTATCACACAGGCTGATCGAGAAATTCTTGGAATCAATCCGAATGGTACGAAGGGTGTCTTTCTTGCGGCACAAAAGATTGAAGCAGTCCGTGACGGCACCTTGAAGCTGGGTCACCTTCTTTTCAATCAATTTCGCTCGATATTCGTCTAACGTATTCTGGACGCGGGGAAGTAAGTGTAGTTTTCCGGAGTGCTTAGCCGCTGCAGCGAGCTTTTGAGCGAGATAACCATGTTGACGTTCGGACTCATTCAGTTCCAACTCTAATTCCTTAATAGCTTGATCTTTGAGCAGCGCCTCCGTGCTTGCCTTAACCAATTTCTCATTCAAAACGTGGATGTCCTCAAGGATAGGTCTGAGCACATCATCGGTTGGGATCTTCCGCAGGGCGTCGGCCACTTTGTGAAGCTCTCTATGAGCCCTCTCCAGATCGTCCGCCAGAGCTTGAATTTTGTCGCGCAAATCGGTACCAGCTTGTTCTATCCAGCTGAGCACTTGTCGCGAGGCAGTTTCCGAGAACTGGTGAACTGAGTCCGGGGCTTCAAGTCTATCGACTCGCAGGGGTTCCTGGATCGCGCGAGCGATCCGCTCCTCAATCTGAGTCATTGCTTCTTCTGAAACGGCCGATGAGTCCGAAAATAGCAAGGCACGATTAAGTCGCTTGGTAAGCTCGTTCCTTGCATCGAGGAGCAGTGCTTGCCCAGCCTTGATTTGGGCGGCTCTTTCCTCCACAGACAGTTGGAATTTTAAGCGCGCACAAAGATCTGGAACGAGAGTAAAGGGCAGGAGACCAGCACAGAACTGCTTCACAGTTTCGTCGAGCTGGGTGATCCGTTCCTTCAGCACTCCCTCTTGCTGGACAAGGTTGTCTCGGTTGCGTGCAAAAGCACCACCCTGTGAAGCGAACTCCTTTTCTGCCCGTTCAAGTTTGGCTTTTATGTCTTGGATCTTCTTTTCTTGCTGAGAACGTTGCTGCTGCAGCTTGGATATCTTGGTCTTAACTCTATGAATCGTTGTTTCAAGATCACGAATTTCCGAGAGCTGGGCGGCGTTTCGATTCGGTTTGGCCAATCTCGAAACGTGTAGACGGAGATCCGCTTGTAAGCGCTCCACAATATCTATGCCCAAAAGAGACTTGATCGCGTCGGCAAGTGCTTGCTGGTCGGTGGTGTCCTCGGCCAATTGTTGGATTTTTTCACCATCGAAGAAGAACAATTGCGAAACGCCGGGAGGAATGAGCTCTCGGATAAAGTCCTGCCAGTTCTCAGCTTCAACTTCTTCCAGGGTCTTCCCATTTCGCTCAATCGACAGTACTTCGGATGTCTTGTTTCCGTTTCGCCTTTCCCACGCACGCGTAACCTTGTACGTTGCCAAACCGAAGGAATGGCTGTACTGAAATTCAACCAAAATGGATGCGAAACTAGGCTGGATGAGAGCGTTCGGGTTCGTGTGAATTTTCGAGGTGAGGAAATTAAGGTACTCTTCTTTGCCGACTGCCCCCCCCAAGGCGCCAGGCCCGTACAGACACAATCGAATCGCTTCCAGAACAGTGCTCTTGCCGGCGCCATTCTTTCCGCCAAACAGAATGATGGGTCGGTGGTTTCTGGGCGATAGGTCGATCGTATGTTCGCCATGGAAAACGCCGAAGTCATTGATGGCCAGACGGGTTAGAATCATAGTGCTCGCTTAGAACTTGCCGTTCTAACTTCGTCCTCGGTACGCCAATCCTCGTCAAATACAGCGGAAAGTCTTTCATGGACTGCCGACCTGCGACTCATGCCGTGGAGCTCGCGCTCAATGTCTAAAAGCTTTGCGACCATTGCGGAAGGTACCTGATTGTTTGCGCAGATCGCGTCAAGTAGATTTCGTTCCTCGGCGGAGAAGGCCGGCTGTTCATCAGCCGCCCAATCGAGGTCTTGTCCTGTCACTTGCTTGTAGATTTTCGGCACTGAATCTTCCCAGTCTTGTTCTTCCGATCGCCAGATTCTCCGGATTTGTTCAAGCTCGTCTTTGGTGATTAACCTTTCATCGCGGTTAGGACCGTCCTTCCGAACGGCGACTTCGGTTTCGAGTAATTTTCGCAATAAATCTTTGCGCGTGTTGAGCTTATAGGGACCGGGAACATATCCGCCGTCGGGTTTAAGCATTACCTGGCCATTTCGGCGTTTGAAGTCACGGACTTGAAGTTTCACAAGGGGGTCTTGTGTGGCAGCCAATAGCTCCCGGAACTGTAGTAGGGGCTCCATCCACTCCTCTCCGTTTTCGATCATGGCTTCCATTGAGGAATCTTTGGTCACCACCGTGCATACCCAACATCCAAAACGGCTGTTGCCGCATGAAGGGGTACTCTTATCGACGACCAGCGGGCATTCTCCCGCCTGCGCGTTGCGATACAGGGTTACAAGATCGCGGTTATTGCTGCCCCAGGGCGATGGCACTTGGAGAAGATACGTCCAGACATCTTGGGTATCAAAGTCTTCGATTGGAGTGTAGACAAATGCATTGGGAAGCGTGGAATGCCGAGACAACGTGCTTCCTTTGATTCGGTGCAGGCTCATCACTTGGGCTCGTGTCGCACTCTCGGATTTACGCACTCCGAGCACAACCACTACTTCGCCAAATTCCGCGACCTTATCCAGAATGAATCTGTTGGCGGGCTCGATCTTGAGGCGGTCGGTGCACCAGCGGAACCTTTTCGAAGGAGCCGGATAGCCGCGGCCAAGGAGGTTGACCCAAAAGGCGTTCTCAGTATTGGGTCGGACCTTATGGGCGGATAGCGGAAAACCAAGTCGTTGTGCCGCCGTGTTCATTCGCTCCAAAGAGGAATCGATGTATTCAACGATCTTGGGCGTTTCAACAAGCGTGTCAGAAGAAATGACGTAAATGGGCTTGGAAAGATCCTTGGGAGGCAGGTTCGAAAGGGCGTACCAAATCATCTGAAGCGCTGTCGTGGAGTCTTTGCCACCGCTGTAGCCGATAACCCACGGTCTGCGGTCACTCAGATAAACTTTTCTTATCTGTTCGTAGCGGGAATCAAGAAATTCTCGGCCCAGCGTCGGGCCTGTTGTGCTTTCCATTGTTAGCCTCCGCGCTTCGCGAGATTAGCCTCTACGCGGTGTTCCTCGGGAGAGAGCGGCAATCCGAGCGTTCTCTTCAAGACAGAAGCGGTGAGAATCACATTGTTATAAGCTTTGCTCACCCGACCCCCGACCATGGCGCGTCCTTCCCACAGCTTCGTGTTGGATCTGGTCCAATCGATCTTTTTGAGTCCCTTGAGGCGTTCTTTCCATCGCTTTGGGTCTGAGGAGATGAGCGTGCATCCAACGATTCCAAGGGAGTGTAGCGCCAATCCATGGGCGTGTATGAAGTCACGACGCAGCTCCGCTGACGCGACTTTTCTGGCCTGGGCCAACGACCATTCCGGTATGTGCCGAGCGACCTCAGTCCAATAGTCTACCGCTAGATCCTCCTCTTGAGGAGAGATGCGGATTTTTTTCGGCTTGTTGAGCAGTGCCCGGGTTCCTTGGAAGATGCCACTTAGGGTAAACAATTTTATTGAACGGTTTGAAATGGTCGTCTTTTCAGTCTCTGTAAGTCCTTTGAATACAGGAACCCTCGAGATTAGTTTCCTCGCCAGTTGCGAGAGCGGGTCGCGCAAGTCGTATAGAATGCCGAGTGATTTGGTAGGACGGATCGCGTGTTTGTTTAGGTCTGCAAACATCTGTTGACTACGCTTAAGCCCGTTGTCCAGGAAGAACACCACGGAGATTGTTTCATCCCCGAGGTCAGGGTGCTCCTTGAGGGCCTCTTCGATGCCAGCTCGACGATGCTGTCCATCATTGATAAGAAACTGAGCGGTCATGGGGACAATGAGCCTGCCGTTGTTTGCGTCGGTGGGATTTGGGCCAACGGGCTCAAAACGAATTTTGCCGTCGATAGAAGCCGCAATGGAGGAGAAGACATACTCCTCGGGATTGTCCGCGATGTACTTCGCGATTTCAGGTACCCTGGCGCGATTGAGCACTCGCTGAGCCCGGAGCTCTGGAGGAATTTCGTTTTCGTCAAAGAGAAAAATCTTGGGTATCAGCTTTAGCGGGCACATTGCGAGAAAATACTGTCGACCCGCTTGGAGCCCACGAAGAGCAGAAAAGACGTAAGAAAATGATTCGCATGTCTCTTGCAGATTGCTAGCTGGCACCATCCTTCTCCTCGAATAGAGATCGTAGAGGGCAATACTATGGAAGTCAACATCTTTTACCGGGACGTTTAACGGGAAGTCCTGGAAGTGTATCCCGGATAGGGAGCCTGCGTGCCCTGTCCGCTCACAGGTTGTACGACGTCGCGAGCCTTCACTGCGATAGTACTTGTATACTCCTGGGTTGTGGTGCGGCGTGAAGTGCGGGGTTGGAAGCTCTGCCGTCTGCGGGGAAGGATGAAGCGCGGAGACATCGGCGCATCGTGCGCGGTGAAAATAATCACTGGGTCAACGATATGGACACGCTGCTGACAGAATTAAATCTCGGCACCGAGTATCGTTCCGATTCCAACGATACCGTCAAGGATTTCTATCTTCCTTGCCTGCAACGGTCCCTCCTCTACCGACGAGCAGTGGGTTATTTCACAAGTCGCGGCTTAGCGCTCGCTGCTCAGGGCGTGGCTGCCCTAGTGAGCGCTGGCGGTGCGATGAGACTGGTCGCCAGTCCACGCCTTGAGGTCGACGATCTTGAAGCTATCCGAAAGGGATACGTCGCCAGAGATGATGCCGTGGCGCGGGCTCTGATAGCGAGCATCGAGAATGTCGAGGATGAAATCATTCGTGATCGCTTGGGCGCTCTTGCGTGGCTCGTCGCTAAAGGGCGCCTGGAGGTGCGAATAGCGGTGCCTCTCGACGATACAGGTGGGATCAAGCTGGGAATCTATCACGAAAAGCTAGGCCTGTTCTCCGATGGCAATAGTAACGTGGTTGCGTTTACAGGCTCACCGAATGAAACCGCTGGGGGCTTGGTAGACAATTTCGAAGCCATCGATGTGTTTTGCTCTTGGGATGACCCACAGAAGAGAGTAACCCGAAAAGTCGACAATTTCGAACGTTTGTGGTCAAACAAGACAAAGGGTTTGTTGGTTCTCGATTTCCCTGCGGCAGTTCGTGAGCAACTCCTCAAGTACTGCAACTCAGAGGCGGACGCTGTGCCGCCGACATCCGAGATTCCTAGCCGTTGGCGTCATCAGGATGAGGCCATTTCGAAATTCCTGGATTCCGAGCGCGGCGTATTAGAGATGGCGACAGGTACCGGTAAGACGCGGACCGCGCTCAGGATTTGTGAGACGCTTGTAAATCGCGGTGACGTCGACACCATCATTGTGTCGGCTGACGGAGTTGATCTGCTTGAGCAATGGCATGCACAGCTGCTGGCATTGGGACCTGCGCTTTCAAATCGGTTCGTGGTATACAGGCATTATGCGGAGCATTTCGAACGCGAACGCTTCAATCTGAACCCTCGGCGAGCGATACTGTTGATCTCTAGACCAGCACTAGCGCCGAGTATGCGGGCCGTGAATCCAACAGCCGCTGCGCGAACGCTGTTGATACACGATGAGGTCCATCGTCTAGGCAGCCCGGGGAATCGCAGTTCATTGGCAGGTTTGTCGGACAATGTTCGTTATCGCTTAGGCTTAAGTGCTACACCGGAGCGGGAATACGATGAAGAAGGAACGAAGTTCATCGAAGCGCACATAGGCCCAGTCATCTTTTCGTTCGGCCTCGCTGACGCGATCCGCCGTCGGATTCTTTCCCCTTTCAATTACTATCCGCTCGAATACGTGCCCGACGAGAACGATCGCAGGCGGCTACAGGATGTTTATCGTCGAGCTGAGGGGCGTGAACGTGCAGGTGAGCCGATGTCCCAAGAGGAGATCTGGATAGAGTTGGCCAAAGTCCATAAGACATCCCTCGCGAAGCTTCCAGTGTTTGTGACGTTCCTGCGGGATCAAGCACGAGTTCTTGAGCGCTGCATTATTTTTGTGGAAACGCGTGAGTACGGAGATGAAGTACTACGGATTGTGCACCGATACCGCCACGACTTCCACACCTACTATACCGGGGAGGAATCCGAGACTCTGCGTCGTTTTGCAAGTGGGGAACTTGAGTGCTTACTAACGTGTCACCGACTATCCGAAGGAATCGATATCAGGACCATTCGGAGCGTTATTCTGTTTTCGTCCGCCAGAACTAGGCTAGAAACGATTCAGAGGATGGGGCGTTGTCTGAGGATCGACCCAGATCAACCAGGGAAGCGGGCGAATGTAGTCGACTTCATTAGGATATCCGAGCCGCTTGAGGGTTCGGATTCGTCAGAGGGTCAGAATGGCGATCAAGCCAGGCGAGAGTGGCTTGAAGGTCTTTCGCGAATTGAACCTGATGAGGATTAACGATGAACCTCGATAAGCGTGTTGTGGCTGCCATCAATGAGGCCGTGCAAGAGTTGGGAGAAACACCAGCACTGGCTCAGAAAATAACCGCCTGGCTAGACAGTCTGGCCGGCGGGAACACTCGGCTTTCTGATAGAGATTCTACGCAGAGACACGTTGAGCTTCTCTACGAAAATGTTGGTGTCGGAAGAGAAGAGCAATCGGCGAAGGAATAAAGGTGCCCAATACTATTTTTTTGGCAGGTTGGGAAGTTGAGGGCCTTCGGTGCCCCGATCACAAGGTCTCGTTTGAGCAGGAGCCTGAACGTGTGTACCCGATCTCGCTATTGCAAATGCCCAACGGCACGGGAAAGACGACGACACTTCTATTGCTGCGGACCGCGCTATCCGGGTCAGCGGATAACGGAGTTTGGCAAGCTCCTCAGGTTCGTGCGCTCAGTAAGCGGGGGAATGAGAACGGTGCTGGTACTTTCAGAGTTACTCTCCTTGTCGACGGCCGTCGAGTCACGATTTCTCTGAATTTCGATTTCGACCAAGGCACCGTTAGTTACACGACCACTCTACCGTCTGGCATGAAAACGGGGTTCAGCCCCCCTCCGGCGATCGAAAAATTCCTTGTCCCTCAATTTGTCAACTTTTTTGTATTTGACGGCGAGCTTGCAGAGCATCTCCTGAGCCGTGAGTACACTGACGCACAGTCCGTAATTGAAAACCTATTTCAACTCTCTTTATTCAACGAGGTTACCGTAGCTATTCGCCAATACTATGATGCCAAGACTGCGGATCGCAGCGCGACTGAGGAGCGGGGTCTGGTAAGGCGGCGGAACCGAGTTCAGGCTCTCCGCGAGCGCTTGACCAAGATGAACGCCGAGAAGGAAGAAGTCTCCAGGAAATACGAGGACACAAAGAGAACTCTAGCTCGAAACAAAACAAAGTTTCAAGCGGCCCTAGAAAAACAGCGCGAACACGGCGAACGAGTTCACGCGGCTCAGATCGAGCTTACCGCGGCACAGTCGACTGTGAGGAGTCTTTCTGCTGATTCGCTCAGACGCATGAGAGATCCCTACGCCTTGGCCGGCTCACTTGGTGCCGAGATGATGCACCTAAAGATCTCCCTCGATCGAGTGAAGTTGCCTGAAAGCACTGCCAAGGAGTTCTTCGAGGAATTAGCACAAGAGGACAAATGTGTTTGCGGACGTGATCTCAACGAAGAATACCGTCAAACCATCCGAGAGCGGGCTAAACACTACCTCGGCAGCGATGATGTGGCCTTCCTGAATGCGATGAAATCAGATGTTGCGACCTCGGTCGGCGCGGATAGCACGGTACACGAGAAGGATCTTAATGAGAGGATTGGGAGCCTTCTATCAGCGATCAGGCGAGAAGATGAATGTCGAACTGCTTACAATTCATTGACGTCTGAAGCGGTAGCCGCTGATCCTACACTTCAAGAGCCCCAAGCGGAGATTGATCGACTCGGACGTGAAGTCGAAAGTTTGGACGCTGAACGCCAGCGATATGACAGCATGGACGACAGTGCTGGAGACGAGCGGACGTTTGGAGTTCGCGTGCTTCAGCGTCGATTTGATGACGCCGAACGTATGCTGGCGGAAATAACACATACGATCGATCTGCGAAGACAACGGGATGTATTAGTTCGCATAATGGAGGAGGCGCTCCAGAAGGCCCGCTCAGGGATTAGCCGAGAGATATGCCAAGAAGCAAATGCGAAAATCGCGGAGCTCATGCCGGATAACGCGATTCGTATTCAACGCGTCGACCGCTGCCTTGTTCTTGAAGGTCAGGAGGCAGGAAGCGCCGGAGAAACGCTATCCGTGGCGTACGCGTTTCTCGCGACCTTGTTCACCCGTGTCGAACATCAATTGCCCTTTATTGTGGACAGTCCGGCAAACCCCATTGATTTAAGAATTCGGGCCAAGGTCGCTGAATTAATTCCAAAGCTGACTCGGCAATTCGTCGCATTTACGATTTCCAGCGAGCGGCAAAGCTTCGTCGGCCCAATGGAGGCGGCTTTGGGGCGACCTATGCAGTTTCTGACACTCTTTCGACGAGGGTCCGGCGATCTTGAGCGCGACGCACAGGGGCAGGTCGGCGTTGAAAGTACGGGAGACGGGTTGCTAATCTCTGGAAAAGACTTCTTCTCCCGATTTCACTTGGATGAGGAAGAGAGTAACAATGCCGTTTCGACTGCGTAAGGATGCGCGAGATTGGTTTAAGGGAATCTCAGAGGACCTGCCTCTAGACTTCGACGTTTATTATTTTTGTCTTATGGCGGGGTTGGCGACAGGAAAGAGAGCGTCCCCTCCTGCCAATGAGGCGACGGATCTTGCTCAGGACTTTCCAGGTGACTATAGGTCTCGCGGTCGCATTATTGTTGCGCTGTTTCTGGCAAGAGAGCTGAAAAGGCTTGGCATCAAATTTGGAGAGCGGGCTACTTTGCATCGAGAGATTGCAAAGCTGATTGATCCGTTGTCTTCAAGTCATCTGAGTACTTCCGGCATGGACGAGATCAATCATTACTCGTTTGGGGGTTTTGACGTCCTTACCAACTGGTTCGAGGATCGCCCCCGGCATCTTGAGACCTTTCTGCCGCAGTACCGGCAGCATTTGAAGAGTGCACTGGAGCTCGAATCTAGTCCCGCGCCGTGAGTTACTGTGTCGAAGAAGCCTTATTTTGACAGTCAGCATGGACGAGTGTGAATGGCGGAAATGGCAGGTTCTGCTACACTCGCGGATCGGGGAGCAAGAAAAATCGAAGTGTAGCGAAATTGTAGCTAAAGCTGGAGCAAAACGAACGAAAATCAACGAAATCCAACTTAAGAGAAATATGCGCTGTGTTGCGGCTGGCAAAGGGATTTAGTTGAATTTTCTACCAGATAGCGAACCGACGATTTAATTTTTCAAGACCGCCGGTTTCAACCGCTCACCCACTCCTCCGCCTCCAATTCTAACGTGTCGGTCGCCTGATTTTCCAAGATTGTGCGGCAATCGGTGCTCTTCCGCCACGCTGCGCCAATCGCACCCGCTCGCCCGGCATTCAGATCTTGCGAACCAGTCCGCGTTCGGTCGCTTCGGTGTTGCGCACCAGCAGCAGCACCAAAATCATGCCCGCGAACGGAATCAGCCCGGCCAGGATCATCAGCGGATCGAACAAGTGCGTGCCGGTGGCGATTCGCGCATCCGAGATATGCCCGGCCAGCTCGAAAACCAGGATCGTTCCGATGGCCGCTCCCGTTCCGCTGAGCCCGCTCACCGAAGCCACCGACTCGCTCTGGAACAGGTCCGAAGGCAGCACATTGGCGATGGTCGTGAAGCACGCATAGAAAAATGTCGCCAGCCCAAAC
>WNFJ01410740.1_pt1 | contig 23688 bp, 26 predicted proteins | sample 5400461 | NCBI WGS metagenome assembly WNFJ01 (sample SAMN13153349, study PRJNA577476) | soil metagenome | isolation source: 115 cm saprolite on Douglas fir-dominated hillslope | place: USA:California | collected 2013-09-17
GGCCGCCGGGTGCGGCCCGGTGTGTTTCGGACACGCGCGGCGTGCCGCGCTGGCGTGCGGCCGGCCGGCCCGCCGCGGCGGCCGGGTCCTGGGCGCGGCCCTATCGATGGCCCCCCGGTAGGGCGTCGCCGACCAGGGCGGTCCAGGCCCCGGTGGAGGGCCGACCGCAGCGGTGCGCCCCGGGCGGCGACGACGGCGATGACCTGCCCCCGGTCTCCCTCCAGGGGAGCCGCACCCTTGAGCCATTGCTGTTGCCAGAACCGGCAATGAAGCCATTGATGCGGGCCTGTCTCATGATCGCGGGACAGGTCAGCGGGTCGCGCGCGGGCCAGGCGCCAGGAACCAGGTTGATCCGCGCACCTGGCGCATGGCGTCCTTGCGGGTCGCGGCGTCGAGCCGGTCGAGGTAGAGGATGCCGTCCAGATGGTCGACCTCGTGCTGCAGGCAGCGCGCCATCTCGGCGCTGCCGCTCACGACGACGGGCTCGTCGCGCACGTCCACGCCGCGCACCGTCGCGGACATCGCCCGCGGGGTCGGGAAGTAAAGGCCGGGGACCGACAGGCAGCCCTCCTCCCCTTCCTGCTTCTCGTCGGAGACCTCGACAAGCTCGGGGTTGAGGACGTAACCGGTGCGGCCGTCGACGTTGTAGCTGAACGCACGCAGGCCGACGCCGATCTGGGGGGCGGCCAGGCCGGCCCGTCCCGGCACCGCGACGGTGTCCATCAGGTCGTCGATCAGCGCCTGGAGGCTCTTGCCGAACCGGGTGACCGGTGCGGCAGGCGTCTTCAGTATGGGATCGCCGAGGTATCTGATTTTCCGCTCTGGCATAAAGGTGGCTCCAGCGCTTCTGATCGGTGTGCTGCGGCACCAGGCCCGCCGGTAGGGGTGGGCCGGTGCGATGTTACGTTCCGAAGGTCAGGTAACGCACTTCGCTACGACCCTGGGGGGCCTCATGGCCAAGCTGACCGCGGACGCATTGGCGCTGCTCCGCCAGCCGATTCACGCGTGGGTCACGACGGTCCGCTCTGACGGCTCCCTGCACAGCACGGTGATCTGGGTCGACACGGACGGCGAGGACGTGATCTTCAATACGGCGATCGGGCGTGCCAAGGAGCGGCACCTGCGCAAGAACCCAAACGTCTCGATCAGCGTCCTCGACCCTGCTGACGCCTATCATTTCCTGAGCGTATCGGGTGCCGCCCGGCTTGAGACCGAGGGCGCGAACAAGGTCATCGACGTGCTGGCCAAGAAGTACCTTGGCGTGGACAGCTACCCGTTCCACCAGCCCGGCGAGCAGCGCGTCACGGTGCGGGTGCCGCCGAGCAAGGTCATTTACAGCCCTGGCCGCCAGGCGTAGGCGGCTGTTCAGGCCAGGCCGCTCGCGGCTGGATCCGCCCTGTGGCAGCGGCGTCAGCGGTGGTCTCCCGCAGGTGCCGCCCGGCCTGAGGAGGCGACCGTGGCGTGGATGTCCCGTGCGATCTCGCACGGGCTGCCCGCCAGGCGAGCACCTGCTCGCCGCGCTCAGGTGGGTGCACGACGCCATCCGCCACGACCTGGCCGTCTGCAGGAAGCTGGCTGACGAGGTCACGGCCGGCGCCAGCCAAGGCGAGGTGCACGAGCAGTTGCGGGCCTGGTCAGCCCGCAGCCGGGCGCCGGGCAGGCGACCCGGCGGCCGCGCGCTGATCCGGCCGGTCATTACGCCGCGACCGCACCTCGAGGTGATCAAGCAAAACCTGGGTGGCCGCCGCGATCGTGTCGACCGCACGGTCGAACGCTTCCGCGTTATGCCCGGCCGGTGCGCGGAACCCGCTCACCTTCCGCACGTACTGCAGAGCGGCGGCGTGCACGTCCGCGTCGGTCACGTGCTCGGTATACGGCTCACGCAAAGTCTTGATGCTGCGGCACATGACTCAACACTACGAGCATGGGGCGACAGGGACGGCCCGCACCTGCCGCCTCGGCTGCGCCCGGCGCGCTCTCAGTCGCGCTTGACGGCCTGCAGGGTGTAGGTGTGCGGCAGGCGCCAGGGGCGGTCGATCAGCCGCCACTCACCGCCGCCGATCCGTTCCATCTGGCCGGGCATGGCGTCCCACGGCACACTGTCGTGCTCGGCGAGGTCGGTAAGCTCCATCCCCGACTCGAGCAGCGCCGATACGATCTCGCCGAGACCGTGGTTCCATTCGTGGGTCACGTTCTGCTCGAACGTCGCGTCCGTTTCCACGTACGTGCCACCGCTACTGAAGATGATCGGCTCTGGCCGCTCGAAGTACGGGTACTCGACGACAAGCAGGCCGTCGTCACGCGCGTCGGCCAGTGCCCAGAGCATCGGATGCCCCTCCCGCAGGAACATCCGGCCGCCCGGCCGCAGCAGGCCGGCGACCACCCCGGCCCAGCGGCGGATGTCGGGCAGCCAGCACAGCGCGCCGATCCCGGTGAAAACGAGATCGAAGTCTTGCCGGGCGACCGCGCTGACCGCGTCGTAGACCTCGGCCTCGACGAAGTCCACGGCCGCGCCGGCCCGTGCGGCGATGCGTCGCGCCTGCGCCAGTGACGCCGGCGAGAAGTCCAGCCCGGTCATCTGGGCGCCGAGCCGGGCCAGCGAGACCGTGTCGGTGCCGATGTGGCACTGCAGGTGCAGCCCGCGAAGGCCGGCGATGTCACCCAGCCTCGGCTGGTCGAAACGGACCACGTCGCTGATGAACGAGGGATCGGCCGCGAAGCGGTCGACCGAGTAGTCGGGTGATGCCGCGTGTGCCGGGGCACGCTCGTCCCAGCCGGCCCGATTCAACGTTCGATAGTCCTCCACCACCGCACTGTCCCACGGCAGATCTGGTCACGGCTCAGGGCCCGGCACCGCTGGCGGCGGGCGAGCCGAAAATGTCAGTGCCATGGCCTAGCGTCGGTTCATGGAGCAGCACCGCGCACCGTCAGGTCGTGCGGCGGGCGCGCCGATCCTGCTGCTGTGTGAGGTAGATGGATGTGGTGACCAAGGTACGGGCGATGACCAGCCACCAGATTTCCGAGCGGCCGCCGCTGCGGGTGGAACCCGGTCAGCGCGTGCACGTCGGCGAACGAGACACGAAATGGCCTGCCTTCGTCTTCGTCACCGCCGACGACGGGGCCGGATGGGTGCCGTCGCGGTACCTTGACGCCGAATCCGGGGACGCCGAATCCGGGGACGCCACGGCGGTAGTGCCCTACGACACCAGGGAGCTACCGACGACCGCGGGCGAGGCGCTGACCGTGCTGGTCCGCGACGATCTCAGCGGGTGGGTCTGGGTCCAAAACGCCGCCGGCCGCCAGGGCTGGGTACCCAACGACTCGGTCGAGCCACTGTCCGACGGTTGAGCACCGCCAGGAGCGACGGCGTTGCGGGAGCGCCAACGCTGCAGGGGTGGCGGAGCTGCGGGGGAGCGGCCGCGCTGCGGGGAGCGGCCGCGCTGCGGAAAGCGGGCGGCGCTGCGGAAAGCGGGCGGCGCTGCGGAAAGCGGGCGGCGCTGCGGAAAGCGGGCGGCGCTGTGGAAAGCGGGCGGCGCTGTGGAAAGGGGGCGGCGCTGTGGAAAGGGGGCGGCGCTGTGTTCTACCCAACCTGGCAGGTTGACACGTCCGCGACCCGGAAGCAGCGTGGAATTCTGCGGGCTACTGGTGGCAGCGACGGAGGGCAGCCGGGCCACTGCCGGCGGTCACTGGCAGCCGCGCTTGGAGCGACCGTGCTTCATGTCCGCCTCAATCTGATCACCGCAGATCCGCTTCGGCTGGGTGACGCCATCAAGTACATCGAGGCCGAGGTCCGGCCGGCGGTCGAGGGCCAGGTAGGCAATCTTGGGATGTCATTGCAGGTGAACTCGGAACTTGGGGTGGCGATACTCGAGTCGTTCTGGGTGTCGGGCGATGCGCTGCGCGACAGCGAGAAGATAGTCGCGCCGAGCCGCCGCGAAGCCGTACGGCGCGCCGCGGGCACGGTCACGGTCGAGCGCTACCGGGTTCCCATCTTCGAGCAGGAGGCACCCAGCCGCAGCGGGGCGGGAGTCCGGTTGACGCGGATGGACACCGAGCCGTCAAAGCTCGAGGACGCGATCGAAGCCTTCGGTGACACGGCCGTGCCGTGGCTGGCCGATACCGATGGTTTCTGCAGTGCGCTCTTGTTCACCGACAGCAGCTCGGGACGCATGATCAGCGAGACCGTGTGGCGGGACCCGCAGGCGCTGGCCGCGAGCCGGAGTGCTGCCGCCGCGATCCGAGTCGATGCGGTCGCCGCGATCCGAGTCGATGCGGTCGCCGCGACGGGCTGCGTGATCCGGGCTGTCGAGGAGTACAGCCTGGTGTTCAGTTCCGCGCGCAAGGCCTGACCGGCCCGGCCGCGTGCGCCGGGGACGACGGCTGTCCCGCGACGCCCCGGGTGACCCGCCGCGGCCGTGGGCCGCCGCCAAGTCCGGTAGTAACGTTCCTGCCATGCACACCGACCTGGATTACCGCGCCCACCTGGCCAGGGAGTCTGCTCGCTTCGCGGAGGTGGTTCGCCGGACCCCGCCGGACGCGCGGGTTCCCACGTGCCCGGACTGGAACGCCGACGATCTGCTGTGGCATCTCGCGGAGGTGCAGTGGTTCTGGGGCACGGTCGTGCGCGAACGCATCACCGGGCCGCAGGCGGAGAAGCTCAAGCCGCAGCGCCCGGCCGACCGGGCGGGCCTGTTGGCGTTCTACGACCGCGCGAGCCGCGATCTCGGGGAGATCCTCGCCGCGACGCCGCCAGGCACCGCCGCCTGGACGTGGTCGCCGGAGCAGACGACCGGCTTCATCCGGCGCCGCCAGACCCACGAGGCGCTGATCCACCGCATCGACGCCGAGCTGACCGCGGGCGAGCGGACCCCTGCGGACCCGGACCTGAGCGCCGACGGAGTCGACGAGGCGCTGCGCGTCATGTACGGCGCCACGCCGCCCCCGTGGGGCACGTTCACGCCCGATCACGCGAAGACCCTGCGGCTGCATGCCAGCGACACCGGCGACTCGTGGTTCGTCACGGTCGGGTGGTTCGAAGGCACCGACCCCGACGATGGCACCTCCTACAGCGAACCCCACATCCGCACCGCCGACGCCGACGCCGACACACAGCCCGCCGCGGTGGTCCGTGCCGACGCCGCCGACCTCGACTGCTGGCTGTGGCGCCGGCCGCCCGCCGGGACGGTCGTGCGCTACGGCGGCCAGGACGCGCTCGACGGCTTCGAGTCGGTCATCGCGCCCGGCATCAGCTAGGCTGATCGCCTATTTGGCGGCGCTGCGGCGACGGCAGTGCTTCCCACCAGCGTTGCCGCAGGTCGCGGACGGCGTCAGAGACGACGTCGCCGTGCACCCGCAGCCGGGCAAGACCGCCGTCGGGGATGACGTCGACGCGAACGTGGGTGGCGGCGCGCGGGCTGTCGATCAGGAACCGGTGCCTGGTGTCCGGTTGCACCCTGGTGCGCGGCACGACCTCCCACCACGACTGCGCCACCGTGGGATCGGCGCTGCGCTCGTCGGCGGCACGTACCTCGACCCCGCCGGGCGCGTTGCCGACGAAGTACGAGGTGTCGATCTCCACCTGGCGCAGCCTGCCCGCGGCGCCGAGCCGGAGGGTGACGTAGTCGTTGCCCGCCCCCCGCCTGCGGGCGTTCTCCCAGCCCTCACTCATGCTCCGCGCCGGGCCGGGCAGGATGAGGTGGCCGGCGCTCGAGTAAAAATCGTCGGAGCAGCCCACCACCCGCCCGCCGTTCTCGATCGCCGCGAGGTCAATGGTTCCGGTCATGAACCGGGGGTCGGGCAGCACCTCACCGTGCACGCGGAGACGGGCCACGCCGCCGTCGGGATAGATCGACAGCCGGACGTGCGTCCACCGCTGCCGGTCTTCGACGGCGTAGGCATTGGCCCTGTCGCCCTGGGCGCTCGTCCGCTCGACGAGTGTCTCCCAGTCAAGCTCGGCGAGTTCGGCCGGCGAGGGGTAGCCCTCGGCTCCGGCGGCCTCGACAGATATCTGCGGCGGGTAGTTGCCGCGAAAGAACGCCGTGTCCACCACCACGCCGTGCACGACGCCGGGCGCGCCGAGCCGCACGATGGCGTGATCATGCCCGGGCTCCCGCCTGCGCCGGGTTTCCCAGCCGTCGTACACCTTGCCCTTGTGCCCGAAGAGGCCTGCGGTGAAGACGGGGTCGGCGGGCTTGATGAGGTTCTCCTTCTCCGCGAACAATTCGTCGCTGGCGCTGACCACGCTCCCGCCGAGGCGCCGTGACGCCAGGTCGGCCAGGGCCGTGAAGTGCGGATCGGTCATCTCACGGCTCTTCCGCCGCGGCGAGCCGCCCGGCCGGCTCGCCGCCGTCGAGCACCGTTGCCCCGCGAAGCCATGTTCGCCTGACCACTCCGTACAGCCGGTGGCCCGCGTAGGGGGTCAGCGGGTGCCTGTGGTGCAGCCGGTCAGGTGCCACCACGAACGTCTCGCCGGGGGCGAAGGCGACGAGGTCGGCGTCGTAGCCGGGGGCGATCAGGCCCTTGCGGCGCAGCCGCGCCAGGGCGGCGGGCCGCGTGGCCATCCAGCGGGCCACGTCGTCGAGCCCATGACCGCGGGCGCGGGCCTGGGTCCAAACGACCGCGAGGCCGAGCTGCAGCGACGAGATGCCTCCCCAGGCCGCGGCGAAGTCGCCCCGCTCCATCTGCTTCAGCTCGGGCGGGCACGGCGAGTGATCGGACACCACGGCGTCGATGACGCCGGCCTCCAGCGCCTGCCACAGCAGGTCCCGGTGGGCACGCTCGCGGATGGGCGGGCAGCACTTGAACTGCGTTGCGCCGTCCGGAATGTCCTCCGCCGCGAAGACCAGATAATGCGGGCAGGTCTCCGCGGTGATGGGCAGGCCGTCCTGCTTCGCGGCGGCGATCAGCGCGGCCGCGCCCGCGCTCGACAGGTGGAGAATATGGACCCGCGCGCCGGTGCCGCGCGCAAGCTCGACGACCTTGGCGATCGCCGCCTCTTCTGTGCGCGCCGGGCGCGACCGCAGGAAGTCGGCGTAGGCGGTGCGCCGCGCGGGCAACGGCACGATGCCGGCCGGGTCCTCCGCGTGCACGATCAGGAGGCTGCCGAGCGCCGCAACCTGCCGCATGGCCTGCTCAAGCTCGTGATCATCGAGCGGCGGGAACTCCGGCACGCCGGAGTCGACCATGAAGCACTTGAATCCGGGCACCCCGGCCGCACGCAGCGCAGCGAGCTCGCCGTTGTTGCCCGGCACCGCGCCGCCCCAGAAGCCGACGTCCACCCGGCACTGGCCGCGCGCGGCCGCGCGCTTGACGCGCAGGGCGGCGGCGTCGGTGGTCGGGGGAATCGAGTTGAGCGGCATGTCGACGATGGTGGTGATCCCGCCCGCCGCGGCCGCCCGCGTCGCGCTGGCGAATCCCTCCCAGCCGGTGCGGCCAGGCTCGTTGACGTGCACGTGGGTGTCGACGAGCCCGGGCAGCAGCACCTCGTCGTCAGCCAGGTCGACCAGGCGAGCGGCACCCGTGGCGCGTTCGGGTGGTCCGACGGCAGCGATCCTGCCCTGCCGGATCCCGACCGCGCCCGGCCCGATGCCGCCAGCGGTGAGTATGCGCCGGCCGCGCACGAGCAGATCAAGCTCAGCCGCCATCGGACCGCTCGCCGCCGTGATCTGTGGAACGCCCAGGCGAACGAACATTATCCCGAACGGCTGCCGCGCGGCGCGCCGATCCTGGACTGCGGGGCGCAGCGGGGGGTTCCGGGCCCTCGGGGTCCGGGGTGTCCCCGGACGGAACAGTGCCCCCCCGGGCCGGCACCGCCCGAACGGCGGCCGCACTGCGCGCCGATCCTGGACTGCGGGGCGCCACGGGCGGTTCCGGGCCAGGGCCTGGGGTGTCCCCGGCCGCAGTGTCCCCCCGGGCGGGCACCGCCTGGACGGCGGCGCGGAGGGCGTCGAGGCCTGGCCGGTCGAGGCTGGCCAGGTCGGGGCCGACGAGGTCGGCGATCTCCTGCGGCGTGACGGCGCCGCAGGCGGCGCCGCGCGCCACGTAGCCCGCGAGCGCGCGTGCGGTCGCGGGTTCCTCGATCAGCGCGCCACGGCCGCCGCCGAGATAGGACCGCAACCGCGCGCAGGCCGTGGGCAGGTCCTGGCGGAAGAACCCGTACGTGGCGGCGTACCGGCTCGGCAGATGCCCCGGATGCATGTCCCAGCCCTGGTAGAAGCCCCGCTCCAGGGATCGCCGGACGAGGCGTGCGTGCAGCCGCCAGGCGGCCGCGATCTGGCCGCGGTCGCCGCGCGGCACGATGTTCGTCGAGCCGTCCGATAGGCGGACGCCGGTGCCTGCCGCCGCGACCTGCATCACGGCTCGCGCGTGGTCGGCCGCGGGATGCTCGATGCTCTGGTACCCGGCGGCGATCCCGAGCGCCGCGCTGTAGTCGTAGGTGCCGTAGTGCAGGCCGGCGACGCGGCCCTGCCCGGCGTGCACGCAGCGCGCGATGGTCGCCGTGCCGTCTGCCCCCAGGACCGCCTGCGGGGTCTCGACCTGCACCTCGAAGACGAGCCGGCCGGGCTTGAGCCGGTGCGCCTCTTCCAGCTTGGTGCACAGGTGCGCCATCGCCGCGACCTGCGCGGCGGAGGTGACCTTCGGGAGGGTGAGGACCAGGCCGGCCGGGAGCGGCCCGTGCTCGAGGGCGGCTGCGATGAACAGATCGAGGGTGCGGATGGCGCGCCTGCGGGTGCGCGGCTCCAGGCTCTTGCACCGCAGGCCCACGAAAGGCGGCGCGGTGCCCTGGGCGACGGCCGCGGCGAGCGCGGCGGCGGCCGCGCGCGCGTCCGCGTCCTCCGCGGCGCTATCCCGCTCGCCGTAGCCGTCCTCGAAATCGAGCCGCAGATCTTCGATCGGCTCGGTGGTGAGTTTGGCCCGGACCAGCGGCTGAACCTCCCGCGCCAGGCCGGGCGGCAGGCCCATCGCCCCGGCGAAGTGCTCAGGATCCGGCGCCTGATCGTCCATCATGGCGAGCGCCCGCTGTCCCCACCGCGCGGTCAGCGCGGGGCTGAACAGGTCGGCGGGCACGTACACCGTGTGCACCGGCTGCCTGGTCCCCTGATCACCCGGGTATCCCGCCGTGAGCGCCTCGTCCGCGCCGACGAGCAGCGCGTCGATCTCCGCGCCGACACGCGTCTCCAGGTCACCCCGCGCGGGCATGATCGGCCTTCGGCCAGCCGTCGAGTGCTATGTGTTCTGGCCGGATCGGGACCCGCGCGAGCTCTCTTCCCGTCGCGGCCCTGATCGCCGCGGCCACCGCCGGGCCCGAAGAGATCGTCGGCGCCTCGCCGACGCCGCGCAGCCCGTAGGGCGCGTGCGGGTCGGGGCACTCCATGATCTCGATCCGCATCGGCGGCATGTCCAAGATGGTGGGGATCAGGTAGTCGGTGAACGAAGGGTTCCTGATCAGCCCGCCGTCCACCAGGATTTCCTCCATCACCGCAAGGCCCAGGCCCTGTGCGCTGCCGCCCTGGATCTGCCCGGCCACCGCCTGCGGATTCACCGCCTTGCCGACGTCCTGCACGCAGGCGAGCTCGACCACCTTCACCAGGCCGAGTTCGGTGTCCACGTCCACCACCGCGCGGTGCGCCGCGAAGGCGTACTGCACGTGCGCGGAACCCTGGCCGGTCTGCGGGTCCAGGGGCTCGGTGGCGCGGTGCCGCCATTCGACCGTCTCCTCTATCGCCTGTGCGCCGAGGAGGTCGGTGAGCGTGCCGAGCGGTCCCTCGGCCGCCGAGACCAGCTGGCCCCCCTGGATGCGCAGATCGGGAACGCTGCGGCCGAGCCGGCGCCGCGCCAGCGCGTAGACCCGTGCACGCACGCGCTCGCACGCCGCCCGGACCGCCCCGCCGGTCACGTACGTCTGGCGGGATGCGGACGTCGAGCCACCCGACCCGACCCGCGTGTCCGCGGGGTACACGACGACGTGGTCCACGCCAAGCTCGGTACGACAGATCTGCTGCTCGACGGTGACCAGCCCCTGGCCGACCTCGGCCGCCGCGGTGTGGACGGCCACCGTCGGCTCTCCCCCGGCCACCGAGAGCCGCACCCGCGCGGTCGAGAAGTCGTCGTATCCCTCGGAGAATCCGACGTTCTTGTAGCCGACGGCGTATCCGATCCCCCGGACGACGCCTTCCCCGTGGGTGGTGTTCGAGACTCCGCCGGGCAGGTCGAGCAGGCCGCCGCCGAGCTCGTCGCGGCTGAGCCCGCCGCTGCCACCCGAGCGCGCGTCACGGCTGGGCGTGCCCGCACCCGCCGGGCGCTCCGGTGGCAGCGGCATGGCCCGCAGGCGGCGCAGGAGTTCGGCGACCGGCGCAGGGCTGTCGACGACCTGGCCGGTGGGCGCCTCGCTGCCCATCGTCATCGCGTTGCGGCAGCGCAGTTCGACCGGGTCGATGCCAAGCTCGGCGGCGAGCTTGTCCATCTGCGCCTCGTAGCCGAAGGCCGCCTGTACGCACCCGAAGCCGCGCATCGCGCCGCACGGCGGGTTGTTCGTATAGGCGCCGTAGGCGTCGACGCGCACGTTCGGCACGACGTACGGCCCGGCCGCCATCGTGCCGCCGTTTCCCACCACGGCCGGCGTGCTCGAGGTGTAGGCGCCGCCGTCGAAGTAGATCTCCGCCTTGACGTAGACGAGGGTGCCGTCGCGGTTGGCGCCGTGCTCGTAACGCATCGTGGCGGGGTGGCGGTGCACGTGCCCGAAGAAGGATTCCTCCCGGTTGTACACCATCTTGACCGGCCGGCCCGTGTGCAGCGCGAGCAGGCAGGCGTGCACGTGCATGGACAGGTCCTCGCGGCCGCCGAACGCCCCGCCGACCCCGGCGAGCACGAGCCTGACCCTTTCCGCGGGCAGCCCGAGCGCGGCGCAGATCTGCCGCTGATCCACGTGCAGCCACTGCGTGGCCACGTAAAGATCGACGCCGCCGTCCCCGTCGGGCACCGCGAGCCCGGCCTCCGGCCCGAGGAACGCCTGGTCCTGCATCCCCACCGAGTAGTGGCCGACCACGACCACGTCCGCCCTGGGCCCGGGATCACCTTTCCGGATCTTGAGGTGACGCACGAGGTTGCCCCCCGCGTGCAGCGAGGGCACCTGCGGCAGCGGGCCGGCGGCAGGTGCCGCCTGCTGTCCCGCCTGCTGTCCCGCGTGCTGTCCCGCGTGCTGCCCCGCCTGCGGCCAGCTAGCGCTGCCGAGCGCCTGGCGGGCGTCTGTGACGGGTTCGAGCACCTCGTAGCCGACCGCGATCTGGCCGGCCGCGCGCCTGGCGATCTCGGGGTGGTCGGCCGCTACCAGCGCGACCGGCTCGCCCTGGTAGCGCACCACCCCTTCGGCGAGTACCGGCTGGTCGGTGACTTCGAGCCCGCACAGGTTGGAGCCTGGCACGTCTTCGTGGGTGAGGACGGCGTACACGCCGCTTGTCGCGAGCGCCGCGCCGATGTCGATGGACCGGATCCGGGCATACGGATGCGGGCTGCGCAGCGTGGTCCCCCAGATCATGTCGTCCATCCACAGGTCGCTGCCGTAGGCGAACGCCCCGGTCACCTTCAGGGCGGCGTCCGGCCGTCGCGGGCTGTCGCCGACGCTCCCGCCGGCAGGCGGGCGGATTTCCGGCGCGCGGCGGCCAAGCTCGCGCGGCGCGCCATCGGGAACTCGCGCGGGGTAACTGGCGCTCGCGGTCATAGCGTCACTCCAGCCTTGGCCAGCAGGGTCCGGCTCGCGCCGCGGGCCGCGGCCGCCACGCGCGGCTCGTCGATGGTGATCACTCGATCGCGCTCGACCACCGGGCGCCCGTTGACAAGCAGGAGTTCGAGCGGGGCGGGCGCGCCGAGGACGAGCGCGGCGACCGGGTCGCCGATGCCGCTGTGCGGCAAGGTGTCGAGCCGCCAGAGCGCGACGTCGGCGAGCTTACCCGGTTCGAGTGAGCCGATCTCGGTGTCCCGGCCCAGCAGGGTCGCACCGCCGAGGGTGGCCATCTCGAGTGCCCGCCGCACGCTCATCGCCCCGGGTCCGCCGGCCGCGCGTGCGACCAGGGATGCCTGCCTGACCTCGCCGAGCAGCGATCCCGCCTCGTTGGACGCGGCGCCGTCCACGCCGAGCCCGACCGGCGCGCCCGCGTCGAGGAGCGCGCGTGCGCGGCAGATGCCCGCGCCCAGCCTGGCGTTGGACGAGGGGCAGTGCGCGACCCCGGTGCGCGTGGCGGCCAGCCGGCCGATCGCCTGGTCGTCCAGGTGCACGGCGTGCGCCAGCCACACGTCCGGTCCCAGCCACTCGAGGGAGTCCAGGTATTCGACCGGTGAAAGCCCGAAGTGCGATCTGCAGTACTCGTCCTCGTCCTGCGTCTCCGCGATGTGGGTGTGCAGCCGGACCTGGTCGCGCCTGGCCAGGGCGGCCGACTCGGTGAGCAGTTCGCCGGTGACCGCGAAGGGCGAGCAGGGAGCGACGGCGACCCGCAGCATCGAGTCCGGCGACGGGTCGTGGAAGCGGCTGATCGCTGTTTGCGTCGCCGCGAGGATCTCGCCGGTGTCCTCGACGACGTCGTCGGGCGGCAGGCCTCCCGCGCTCTGCCCGAGGTCCATCGATCCCCTGGTGGGGTGGAAACGCAATCCGGTCTCGCGTGCGGACTCGACGGTCGCGGCCAGCAGATCACCGCCGCCTCGGGGGAACAGGTACTGGTGGTCGGTCGTCGTGGTGCAACCGGTCCGGGCCAGCCAGCCGAGAGCGGCCGTGGAAACGGCGTGCACGATGTCGGCGTCCAGGCCCGCCCACACCGGATAGAGCGCGGTCAGCCAGTCGAACAGGCCCGCGTCCTGCGCCATGCCACGGGTGGCCCACTGGTAGAGATGGTGGTGGGCGTTCACCAGCCCCGGCGTCGCCAGGCACCCCCGCGCGTCGACGTACCGCGCGCCGGTGTAGCCCGCGTCAGGCCCGGCGGGCGCCTCGCCCGCACCGACCGCGGCGAGGCGGTTGCCATCCACGACGACATGGCCACGTGCGTACTCGGCGCGGCCGGCGTTCATGGTGACCACCGCGCAGCCGTTAAGGATCATGATTGTCACGGCGTGTCCGCCAGCCGGTCAGCGGCAAGCCGGACGGCCGCCAGGATCTGCTCGTATCCCGTGCACCGGCACAGGTTGCCCGCGAGCGCCTCGCGGATCCGCGCGTCGGACGGCCGCGGGTACCTGCGCAGCAGGTCGTCCGCTGCGACGAGCAGGCCGGGTGTGCAGAACCCGCACTGCACCGCGCCCGTCTCCACGAACGCCTCCTGGAGCGGGTGCAGCGCGTCGCCGCTGGCCAGGCCTTCGACCGTGATGACGTCACGGCCGTGGGCCTGGCCCGCGGCCACCAGGCAGGCACAGACGATCTCACCGTCGAGGTACACCGTGCAGGATCCGCATTCCCCCTGCTCACAGGCGTTCTTGGAACCTGGAAGGCCCAGCCGCTCCCGCAGGACGTAGAGCAGGCTCTCCGCCTCCCACACGTCGTCGGCCTGCCTGGGCACGCCGTTGACCGTCATCGTGATACGCATCGGCAGGGTCACCACCTTTCGGTTGACCGACGGCCCTGGCGGTAGTCGCGCCACGCCCAACTGAGTGTCCGGCTGGCCATGACGGCAAGGGCGCGCACCCGGTACGCGGCCGTGCCGCGAACGTCGTCGATCGGCGCCGCCGCGGACGCGACCAGCGCCGCGAACCGCTCGACGACGGCGTCGGGCAGCTCACCGCGTGACTCCCACAGCCCCATGTCGTCGAGCGCAGCGGCGAGAAACGTCTGCGCGGCCGCCGCCGCGATGGGGGTCGGGGCGGCCGAGCCGATGCCGGTGCCGACGGTCCGGGTGTCGGGGTGCAGCGCAAGACCGAACGCGGCCACGGCGATGACCATGGCGTTGCGCGTCCCGATCTTGCTGAACTGCTGCGGACCGGCCGGCGGCGTCACCAGGATCGCCTCGATCAGCTCGTCCGGGCGAAGCGCGTTCGTTTTCACCCCGGTGAAGAAGTCCGCCACGGCGATGACCCGCTTGCCGCCCGTGGACGCCACCTCCACCTCGGCGCCCGCGGCGAGCAACGCCGGATGGCAGTCTCCGGCCGGCGACGCGGCCCCGAGGTTGCCGCCGACGGTGCCCCGGTTCCTGATCTGCGGAGAGCCCACCGTGCGCGCGGCCATCGCCAGGCCAGGCAGCCTGGCACCGAGTTCGTCGATGACACGGGTGTAGGTGACACCCGCCCCGAGCCGTACCCGGCCGCCGTCCATCGCCCACTGCGCGAGCTCGGGAACGCGGGTGAGGTCGAGAAGCGCGTCCGGGCGGCTCGTGTCGAAGTTCAGCTCGACCATGACGTCGGTCCCGCCCGCCAGCGGCATCGCCGACGGGCACGCCGCCTTGGCGGACAGGGCGTCGGCCCAGCTAGCCGGCTGGAGGAATTCCACGGCAACTCCTCGCGCCACTGGAGATGTCGCGGCCGGCCCGGTCGCGGCCGGCCGTGTCGTGGTGGTGGCCGGCTGTCATGCGAACGCCTCGGGTGAGTGCCAGGCCATCCCCGGAGGCGGCGCGTCGTCGCGTTCGACGCCGCACTGGATCAGGCCGTACGGCCGGTCCGCCGCGTAGAAGACCTCCCCCGGGTTCGGCAGCCCAAACGGCGCGAGGTCGACGAGGAAGTGGTGCCTGTTCGGCGCGGAGAGCCGGATTTCGGCCACGTCGCTCCGCTCCCGCAGCACCGCACGGCCCATCTCCCACAGGCTCTGCTGCAGCGCCCGGCTGTGCACCGTCGCGAATCGTTCGAGCAGGATCCCGCGGATCTGCGCGTAGGCGCCGCCCCAGTCCACCCCGGCGGCGCCGTAGCGCCAGCGCGCCGTCAGCGAGGTGGCGAGGACCCGGTCCGCGGTCTCCTGGAGGGTGGTGTAGCGGTCGGTCAGGTAGCCGGAGAACTCCGAACCCGTCGACTTGAGCACCACGAGATCCTTCAGGCCCGACACCACCCAGACCTGCCGCCGCGCGCCCTTCCCCTCGACCGTCACGGCCGTCGTCCGGACATCGGGCCCCGCCCGGACAAAGGTGTGCGCGTGCCCGGTCTGGCCGACGCGGACCCGGTCCCAGCGGTATTCGTCGACCTCGACCCGCGCACCCGCGACGAACTCGACGTCGTCGACGAAGTGCCCCGCCAGCTCCGTGGCGTACGCCTCGATCTCGCCGACGCCCTTCTCCTTCGCATAGGCGAAACAGGTGTTCTTCTGCGTGTCGGTGGGCAGTACGTGGGCCTGGTCGCCGCGGGTGTACGCGCCGGCGAAGTCGCCGCGCAGCGACGTCGAGACGCTGAGGTCACGGATCTCGTGCCGGTCGCTGTCCCGGTAGACCCGCAGCAGCCTGGTCTCCGCCTTGCCGTACTGGTTCGGGCCGAGCACGATGTCCATGGTCAGCTCCCGCGATAGGTGGAGTAGGCGAACGGGCTGAGCAGGAGCGGCACGTGGTGATGCGGCTGCGTGCCGTCCACGGCGAAGGTGACCACCACCTCGGGAAAGAACGCCGCCTGATGCCCGTGGGCGGCGAAATACTCCGCCGTGTCGAAGACGAGCCGGTAGGTGCCCGCCTGCAGGTCCGCGGGACCCAGGTCGCGTACCCGCCCGTCGGAGCCGGTGCGGGCGCTGCCGATCCGCACGGCACCGGCGCCTGACGCCCGCTCGAGCCGGACCAGGACACCCTCGGCGGGCGTGCCGCGCCCGGTATCGAGCACGTGGGTGGTGACGGCGCTCACACCGCCCCCTCGATCAGCGCCCGCAGCCTGATCCGGTTGATCTTGCCAAGCTCGGCGCGCACCACACGCCACTCCGCGGCGGGATCGTTGGCCAGCCGTGCGTGCAGCAAGCCGAGGAGTTCCGCCGCGCTCTTGCCGGTGGCGCAGACGAGATACAGGTGGCCGAAGCGCCGTTCGTAGGCCGCGTTGGCGGCGGCGAGTTCCTGCCTCGTCGCCAGGTCCGCACCGCTGACACCCGCCTGCTCCTGGCGTGACCAGCGGTCGGTGCCGCTGCCTGGCCGCTCGCCGGGCCGCTCCCTGACCTGCTCCCTGACCTGCTCGCCGGGCGGCCGCCGGGTCCGCTCCCCGGTCTGGTCCCTGGTCTGGTCCCTGGTCTGGTCCCTGGTCTGCTGGCCGGGCCGCGCACCGGTCACCTCCCCGATCCGCGGGTGCCCCGACAGCGCCTCCGCCAGATCGCTGTTGGCCAGGCCGGCAACTGCCTCATCGCAGCGCCGCAGTGCGGCGTCGACCGACGCGTACGGCCGGGCGGCGGCGACCTGCGCGGCCCAGCGCGAGGACGAGCAGCAGGCCAGGAGCGCCTGGCAGGCCGCCTCCACCGGCCGCGCGTTGAACCTGTTCAGGCCGACCCGCGCCTCGGCCTCGCCGTCGGCCCGCGCCTCGGCGGCGTCCTCAATGCGCGGGGCGGCGTCGCCCTGGGTCCGCGGCTCGGCGTCGCCGTCAATGCGCGGGGCGGCGTCCTCAATGCGCGGGGCGGCGTCGCCGTCGGTCCGCGCTGCGGCGTCGCCGTCGGCCCGCGCCGGTCGCTGTGGCCTGATGGTCATGACACCAGGGTCCCCTGATGCGCAGGCGTGGGCAAACAGACGCGGCGCGCCGCCGCGAGCCGCGCCCGGCAGGGGCCCCCGACATGCGGCGCGCTCGGCACCCTAGGATACGAGTCGCTGCGCAAGGGAGTTAGCCATGTCATCTCGCGTCGAGTCGGTCGAGGTACCCGGCGGGTCCTTCGACATGCCGCTGTGGCTTCCGGTCACGGGCGAGGGCCCAGCCCTGCTGCTGATCCAGGAGATCTACGGCGTGAGCGACTACATCGAGGCGGTCGCGGCGGACCTCGCCGACCTCGGGTACGTCGTCGGCGCGCCGGACCTGTTCTGGCGGCTCAAGCCCGGCTACCGCGCCCATCATGATCAGGACGGCCTGACCGAGTCATTGGCGCTTGCGTCGCGTTTCGACGCACAGCAGGGGGTCGCCGACGCCGCGGCCGCGCTGCGGCATCTGGCCGCGCGGCCAGAAACCACCGGTGGTATCGGCGTGATCGGTTTCTGCCTCGGCGGGTCAATCGCCTACTTCCTCGCCGCGCGGGAGGAGCTTGACGCCGTCGTCTCGTTCTACGGCTCGGCGGTGCCTGACCACCTGGACGCGCTCGCCGCGATCGGCAGCCCGGTTCAGTTCCACTTCGGTGGGAGCGACCCCTACATTCCGCGCGAGCAGGTCGCACGGGTGGAGGACGCCGCGGCGGCGCGCCCGAACGTGGAGATCCACGTCGAGGAGGACGCCGGGCACGCGTTCCACAACCGGATGGCCCCGATGTTCCACATGCCGCAGCCCGCGGCCAGGGCCTGGCGGCGCACGGAAGAGTTCCTGCAGCGCCACCTCCCGACGCGGGAGAAGACCCCGCAGTAGAGCGGCTGACCCCAGAGCCTGCTCCCAGCGGCGTGGCAGCGACGCTGTCAGCCCCGCGCGTCATTGGCGACCGGCTCGCGGCGCGCGTCCACCCGCCCGGTCGTGACATCAGCGGTCGGCTGGCGCGCTTCGCCGTCGCCGCGCAGGCGCGCCCGGACGGCATCGCCAGGGCCGGCGTGGATGAGCGCGGGCGCGTGCCGCCACACGAGGCACGCGACCGCGCCGAGCGGGATCGGGGGCAGGTAGGTGACGGCGCGGTACAACAGCACAGCGGCGGTTATCTGCGCACTGACCCGGTGGCCGGCGCCCGCGGCCAGGACCGCGACCAGCCCGAGTTCGGTGATGCCGATACCGCCGGGGGTGATGGGCAGGGCCGTCAGCAGGCCGACGAACGCAAAGGCCGCGAGGGACGTCTGCCAGGGCACCTGAGCCTGGGACAGGCCGGTGCCGCGCAGGCACGCCAGCAGGACGAGCCACAAGGCGATCTGGGTCACCGCCGTCGTGGCGGTGATCCGCCAGCCGCGCGCGGCGAGCAGGCCGGCCGCCCGTTGGCGAAAGCCGAGCAGCGATCCGGTGACGTCGGAGGGTGGCCGCCGACGCACCAGCCGGCCGGCGACGGTGAGCACGTGCTGCAGCGCGTGGCCCGCGCGCAGCGCGAAGGACTCGCTGCGCAGCAGCAGGCCAAGCCCGGCCGCCAGGGTGGCGAGCACGGCCAGGCCCACGGCGGCCGCGGCGATCAAGCCGGCGCCCGGCGGACTGGCGGTCACCATGATCAGCAGGGCCGCGGCCGGCAGGCCGAGGCGGACGAAGACGTTCCAGATCCCGGACACCAGGGTGTAGAGCACGTACTCCGCCGTGCTGACGCCCCAGCTTGACAGCATCGCCCAGCTGACACCCATGGCGAGCGCACCGCCGGCGGGCAGCGTGTTCGCCACCGCGTTGGAGCCGAGGTTGACCACCGCCGCTTCGCGCAGCCGTATCGACGGCAGCACCGAGCAGATCATGATCCAGTAAGCGGCCATGCTGCCGACGGCCGCGACCGCGACGATCACGGTCTGCGGCCACGTCATGGCGTAGATGCTCGCCCACACGCTCCGGTAGGAAGCGAAATGCGGCAGAGCGAAACCGAATGTGGCCGCGACGAGCGCGGCCGACACCGCGGTGCGGAGGACCTTACGGCCGCGTCGCGGCGCGGGCCCGGCGGTCACGCGCCGCCGCTGCGCGGCGGCACCGCCGCGACGCTGCTTGGCAGTGACCCGGCGCCGTTGCGCGCGGCCGCTTCGTCCCGGTCAGCCATGATCACTCCTGCCATGGCGAGGACTCCTTACCGTGGTGGAGACGCCGGGCACGGGCCTGGCTGATCGCCTCGGTCAACCCTAGCGGCCCAGCAGGCGGAAACGGCCGATTCGAGCAGGACCCACCACCAGAGCCGATTACCGCCCGATCAGGCGACAAACGGCCGCTCCGGCTGCACACGGCCATTGATTGATCTCTGCTACTTCCTCGACCGTCAGATACCGCACATCCGCCTCACATGTCCGCGAGCTTGTCCAGGGCTACGCCGTACATCTCCTTGGCCCGCTCGGTCATGCCCCGGGCGATCTCTTCCCGCCCAGGGCCGTCCAGAAAGTCGCGGGTTCCATGACGTCGCTAGGTCCGCACCCGCAGGGCTGCTCATCGACGCCCTTGCCAGATGGTCAACAGTGTGTTGCCGCTCGCGGCGACGCGGACGAGGTCACCGTTGCGCTGGAACAGGGGCAGGATTCGGGTGTGGTCGAGTCCGGGGTGGATGTCGGCGGGGCCGTGGCGGTGGCGCGGGTCGTGCGGGCCGAGATTGACAGCGACGGCGGCGGCAATCTCGGGGTCGTCAGTGAGCACGATGCCACCTTCGCCAGTGGCGACCAGCTTGTGCGCCTGGGTGGAGAACACCGAGACGGTGCCATAGCCGCCGGCCGGCCGGTCCCCCGCACGCACTCCCCACGCCTGGGCACAGTCCTCAATCAGGGGAATGCCGCATTCGATGAGCATGGCCGCGATCCGCGCGGTATCCGGAGCGGGCATGCCGCGCATGTGGGCCAGTATGACGGCCGCGGTGCGGGGTCCGGTCAGGGGTTCGATCTGTTCCCAGGTGGGGGCCAGGTCGCGGGTGATGGGTGCGACACGGACCGCCGCGCCGGTCGCGGCGGCGGCCGCGCCGACCGACACCCAGCACAGTTACGGCACGACGACGTCACGGCCGGGTCCGGCACCCAGCGTCCGCAAGGCGACCTCCAGACCGGCGGTCGCGCTGGCCGTGGCGACGGCGTGGGTGCGTCCCACATTGGCGGCCACTCGCTGTTCGAGTTCGGCGACGGCGGCACCGCCGATCGCGCTGAGCTGACCGGTGCTGATCACCCGCACAGCGCGGACGGCCTGCTGTTCCGCTGTCAGGCTGCCGTAGTGGTAGACGGCGCGGCTGGCAACTTCATCCACGCGGATACCTCCAGCACTCACGGCCACTGGGAAGCCCTATAGGTGCGAGGCCGCAGGCAGGCGGCCGAGGACGGGGATCGGGGTGAACGCCTCGCCGTAGCGGGCGCCGATGCGGCTGCCGTGCAACCGGGCGAGAATCTCGGCCATCGGCAAGAAATGCGCGGCGACGGGCTGCGACTCATGTGTGCGAAGGGCCTCGATCTTGCGCTCGTAGGTGGTGGTGATGTCGACGATGATGTGCGGAGTGACGGGCCCGGCCAGGGTGAGGCTGTTGTAGGAGTCGCAGGTATAGGCGCGCCGCGGGCGCCCGGTCGAGATCACCGCCTGCGGCAATGCGTCAACCAGCGCCATGCACGCACGCCGATGGTCGGGATCGACGTCATCGACGGCGTGCGTGACCGCGACGTCCGGCTGTAGCTCGCTCAACAGCGCGGCGACCGCCGCCGAGGCAAGCTCGGGAAGGATCCGCAGGCCCGCACCAAGAATGGCCGCTCCGGCTGCTGCTTCGGCGCGCCGGACAGGATCAGCGCAGGCGACGGCGATGGTGACAGCTGCTCCCGCGCCTGCATGCAGCGTGAGTGTTCCTCCAGCCCATTACTCGGCGTCGTCGGGGTGGGCCATCACCGCCAGCACTGAGGCCGACCGCCCAGTCTCTTGGGCCAAAAGGGGTTCCGCAGCGGAGGATTCGAGGCCTTTCACCACAGGTCCAGGGTGGCAAGGATGTCGGCGGCCGTGGGCAGCGCCGGGCTGGGGGCGCCCGCGGGGTACTGCGGGAGAGTCAGGCTCGTGCGCATCCGGATCAGCTCGCGCCAGGCCAGCACCGGGCGAAGCATCCCGTGATCCGCTGCCCCGCCGGGCCGGTCAGCCGGCCCGAGGCGGGCAGGTCGTCTAGGTTCAGCCCGCCCGCCAGCAGCCGCGCGGCGGTGACCTCGCCGACCCCCCGGACGCCGGGGATGTTGTCGGATGCGTCGCCGGCGAGCGCCTTGAAGCATGGCAAAGTCCGCGAGTTCGGAAATTCTGAGGGGTTGTGAGGGCGAACTCGGGGGTCGTCCGCAATCAGACGAGACGCCCAGGCGTGGGTTCCTCCGCGCCTGGCGCCCGGGCATTGGTGTCCGCACCTGTGGTGCGGTCTCCCAGAGTGCGGATGGTGGAATGATCGCTGGTCCTGGCTCAGTCGATCACGACCCTGTCTGCGCCCGGCGCGCAGAGGTGGCCACGCAGCGAGACTGTCAGCGCCCAGCGATAGTCATCGGCGCATAACCTTCCGCTCCGTAGAGCGACATAAGGATTGTGTCCCTGAGCGCCCGCCGGCACCCATCCTCCCTGCCGAATCTGGCGCGAGTGACGGCTGTTGGGGCGTGCGTGTGGCCTGGTGCAGATCGTCCCGTTCTGGGTGTCAGCGGCCTCCGGTGGGGTCGACCCCGATCGTTTGTGCTCGGGCCAGCGTTGTTGGCGATGAGGGGGGTCGCGGGCGATGGTGAGGCCGGGTACGGCGGCGGAGGGTTGGTGCCAGGGCGAGCTGGCCGAGCGCTGCCGCGCCTGCGACCGCGCCGCAGGTGAGCCAGAGGGCGGGCGCCCCGGCGCGCAGGAGCTGGGTGCCGCCCAGGGGGGCGAGCAGCGCGCCGAGCGAGCAGACGGCTCCGTGCAGCCCCAGGTAGCGGCCGCGCAGGTGCGCGGGGGCCAGGTCGGCGACGACGGCGCCGCCAGCTGCGGCCGTGGCGATCTCGCCGAGCGTCCAGATGCCCACGGCGCCGCCGTAGCCCAAGACGGACGAGGCCAGGCAGGTCACCGCGAACCCGGCGCCGAGCAGCACGTTGCCGGCCGCGATGACCAGGCCCTGGTCACACCGGCCGAGCCAGGTGCCGGCCAGCGGCTGGACGATGACGATCACCATGCCGTTGAGCGCCATCACCAGCCCATAGCCGCGGGGCTGGAGCCCTGCCGCATGCATGGCGATCGGCAGGGTGGTGAACCCTTGCTGATAGACGACCATCTGGCCGAGGACCACGAGCATGAACCCGGCCATGACCCGGTCGCGCAGGACGTCGGCGAACCCGCGGGGCTGCGTGGCCTGGGCCACAGCGCGGGCCGGTGCGGCGGGCAGCGCCCGCCAGGCCAGCGCGGCGAAGGCCGCGCAGGTGAGCGCGTCGGCCCAAAACAGCCAGCGGAAACCAGCCTGTGCGAGCATGCCCCCGGACAGCATGGCGGCCGAGAAGCCAAGATTGGCCGCCCACGAGATCAGGCCGTAGGCACGGGCGCGGCCTGCCGCCGGGATCAGGTCGGCGACCAGTGCCTGGGCGGCCGGGCGGTACATGTCGATGGCGGTCACGTAGCCGAGCGCGATCAGGGAGGCGCCATTAGCCAGCATCCCCACGGTGAGCGCGGCCCGGCGGCCCAGCCTGTCGGCCAGCCAGCCGCCCAGGATCTGGGAGGCCATCGAGCCCAGCGCGTAGACGGCCAGCACCGCGCCCGCCGCCGCCACCGAGAACCCGCGTACCGCGACGAGGTAGACGCCGAGGAACGGCTCGACCAGGGTGCCGAGCCGGTTGATCAGGATCCCGGCCCACAGCACCCAGAACAGCCGCGGCAGACCGCCGAACCAGCGGCCGGCGGAGGCTCGGGGAGCCGGGCGGCGCCTGCATGCTCTTGTCATGCCCGCAGGGTGCCGGGCCTGCGTGGCGACGGTGAAGACATTTAGCAGTGGCTCAAACGTGAAGTTCGCTGCCGGTCCCGCGGGGAGCGTGATGCGGCCGGCCGGCCGATGGTGCTGCGGGCCTGGTCATTGGCTGGCCGCGGCCAGCATGTCGCCGGAGCGGGTGCGCCGGTAAAGCACCAGGCGGCCGACCCGGGACCGGGTAACCATGCCCGCGCCGGACAGCACCGACAGATGCTGGCTGACCGCGCCCGGCGTGATCTGCAGGCGGCGAGCCAGCGCGGTGGTGGAGGCCGGCTGGGCCAGCGCGGTGAGCAGGGCCGCTCGGGTCTGCCCGAGCAGGGCAGCCAGCGCGTGCGGGGCAGGCGGCGCGCCGGTCTCCCACAAGGTGGCGATCCCGCGGGCCGGGTAGGCGAGCATCGGCTGGTAGGGCTCGATCATCTTCCGTACCCCCGGCCAGGTCATCACCGCGGGCACCAGCAGCAGGCCCTCCCCCGACGGCGATCCTGAGTGCTGGTGCGGGTCGGCGGTGGTCAGCCGGCCGCGGTGCCAGGTGATTGTCTCGTGCAAGTCCTCGAACAGGGCCGCCGCCCCGCCCACCGCGATCCGCCGGGACCGCCACAGCACGTCGGCTTCCAGCAGGGCCTGGATTCGCGGCCAGTGCCCGGCCAGCGCGATGTCCCAGTACACCTGCAAGGTGCCGGCGAGGCGGCTGATCGCCGCTTCCGGGTCGGCGCGGATCCGCTCAGCCACGGGCTCGGGCAGCCCGGGCACCCCGGCCAGTTCGGCGGCCACCCGGCCGGGGGGTGTGGCCCGGACCGCCGCGAGTTCTTCGGCGAAGTCCGGCAGCGGCGAGGCCGGCGGCGGGGCGAGGAAGTCGGCGGTGTCGCCGCGGACCGGCACCAGTGCGAACAGCTCGCAAAGATCCAGGCCGGCGGCCAGCGGCCGGGTGGCGCGCACCCACGGCAGGTGCAGCGCGTGTGAGGCCGGGGCGCGCAGCACGATCAGGCTCATCACCAGCTCGAACAGTGGGGAGAAGGCGAACCGGATCCGGGCCACGTCGTGCGGGGTGAATTCCCACTCGATCACAGGCCTCACCTTTTAGG
>WNFJ01600085.1_pt3 | contig 23681 bp, 12 predicted proteins | sample 5400461 | NCBI WGS metagenome assembly WNFJ01 (sample SAMN13153349, study PRJNA577476) | soil metagenome | isolation source: 115 cm saprolite on Douglas fir-dominated hillslope | place: USA:California | collected 2013-09-17
GGGAGGCGCAGCAGACTGAGTCACGGCAGTGGCTATATTCGAAAAAGCACTAGCATTGTTGGCCGCGTCGAGCGCGCGCACCTGGTAACTGTAGGACGTCGCGGCGAGCAGCCCAGTGTCGGGGAAGCTGGTTGATGTGGAAGCTCCAACCTGCGCAAACGTGGTGCAGCCCGCTCCCTGGCAACGCTGGATTTGGTATTGGGTGACGCCGACGTTGTCGGTCGAAGCAATCCACGAAAGATTGATTTGCGTGCTGCTCGCCGCCGTCGCTGACAAGTTGGCCGGAGCAGTCGGAGGTGTGGTATCCGCAAGCGTGGCCGTGCTGGCTACGTTGGAATAGGTAGAGTCGCCCGCGACGTTTGTGGCGCGGACGCGATAGAAGTAAGTGGTTACCGGAGCAAGTGGGCCGTCGGAATAGATGGTAGTTGTCGCACCAGTCGTCCCGATTTGGGTGAAGGTAGCGCCATCTGGGGAGCGCTCGACTTTGAAGCCGGTCTGGTTACTAGCGTTGTTCGTCCACGAGAGATTGATTTGCGTGGCGCTGGCAGCCGTCGCCGTCAAACCTGAAGGCGCCGCAGGTGGACCCGCGAGAGTGGTAGCGCTGCCAATGTTGGAAGGCGCGCTGAGATTGCCCGCCGCGTCTGTGGCGATGACTTCATAGCTGTAGCTGGTGGATGCAGTAAGACCGATGTCACTGAAAGTGGTGCCCGTTCCCGCGAGCGCCGCAATTTGCGCGAATGTGGTACAGCCCAAGCCTTGGCAGCGCTGAATCTTGTAACCGGTGACGCCGACATTGTCGGTCGAGGCGGTCCAAGAAAGATTGACCTGCGAACTGCTGACTGAGCTTGCGGTCAGATTAGTTGGGGCCGTGGGCGGTGTGGTATCGGCAAGCGTGGTTGCGCTGGCAACGTTTGAATAGGCCGAATCGCCCGAGCCGTTCGTGCCCCGCACGCGATAGTAGTAAAGGGTTATTGGAGCGAGGGGGCTGTCGGAATACGCGGTGGTTGTTGCGCCCGTGGTGCCAATTTGTGTAAAGGTCACGTTGTCCGGCGACCTCTCGACCTTGAAACCGGACTGGTTGGTGGCATTGTTGGTCCACGAGAGATTGATCTGCGTGGCGCCGGCAGCGGTTGCAAGCAATCCGGAAGGAGCCGCGGGCGGACCGGCAAGAGTTGTGGCAGTGCTGATGTTAGATGGCGAGCTAAGATTCCCTGCAGCGTCGGTGGCGATGACTTGGTAGCTATAGCTCACCGAAGGCGAAAGGCCCGTGTCGATGTAGGTCGTGCCGGTTCCGGCGGGCGCGGTAATCTGCGCAAACGTGCTGCACCCCGCGCCCTGGCAGCGCTGAATCTGGTATCCAGTTACGGCAACATTATCGGTTGAGGCTGTCCACGAAAGATTGATCTGGGTGCTGCTGGCAGCGGTGGCCGTCAGGCCGGAGGGCGCCGTCGGCGGAGTGGTGTCTGCCAGCGTTGTGGCGCTGGAAATATTACTGTAGCCGGAGTCGCCGGAGGCGTTGGTGGCCCGGACGCGGTAGTAGTAGAGCGTCTTGGGCGACAAATTCGGATCGGAATAGGTTGTCGAGCTGGCTCCGGCCGTGCCGATTTGCGCAAATGTGACGTTGTCTTGCGAGCGTTCCACCTTGAAACCCGTCTGGTTGATGGCGTTGTTGGTCCAAGCAAGATTGATTTGCGTGGCTGAGGCCGCAGTAGCCGTCAAAACAGAAGGTGCGGCTGGCGGACCCGTAGTGATGGCCGTGACCGTGTTGGAAGGCAAGCTTTGATTGAGCGCCGCGTCCGTGGCGATGACTTGATAGGTGAAGCTGGTGGAAGCCGCCGCGGTCGTGTCGTTGTAAGTTGTTCCAGGGCCGCCGGTCGTTCCAATTTGAGCAAAACTCGAGCACCCGGGTGAAGTGCAGCGCTGGACCAGATAGTTTGTGACGCCGACGTTGTCGGTTGAGGCGGTCCAAGACAGATTAATCTGCGTATTGCTGAGAACCACGGCAGCGAGGTTGGTTGGAGCGGCTGGAGGAGTCGTGTCAGCCTGCGTCGTGGCGCTGGCCTGATTCGAAGGCGTGCTGAGATTGGCGGCGGCATCCGTCGCGGCGATTTGAAAGGTGTATGACGTGGAGGGCGCCAAGCTGGTGTCGCTGTAGGCGGTTGTGTTGCCGGGCAAAGAAGCGACTAGAGCGAAATTCGTACAGCCGGGTCCGGAACAACGCTGCACAGAGTAACCGGTGACACCGACGTTGTCTGTCGAAGCCGTCCAAGAGAGATTGACCTGGGTTGGGCCGGTTGCCAGCGCCGTCAGGTTGGAAGGCGCGGTTGGCGGAATCGTGTCGGCGTTGGCCGCCTTGAACGCAGCCATTTGCATGAACCAGTTGGAAACGCCAGTAGCGGTGGCGAGCGCCGCGTAAGACCCTGTTGTGCTGACGGTCATGTCTTCGACGAGGTTTCCGCGGAAGGTGGACTCGGCTGTGAATCCCGGCCCGGGGTTTACACCCACGGAATCCGCGATAGAAAAGCCGAAGATCAGTTCATTCGGGAACCTGGTAGTGGCGGTTCCGCTGCTGACGGAAGTGGCCGTGCCAGTAGCGGCGGAGACGACATCGAGAGGCGCATTGATATCCGCATTCGAATACTCGACTTGATAGATTTGGAACGAACTCGTAGCGTTTCCCGTCAGTGTCACCGTGATAGTGATCGGAGCGCCGCCGCCGATGATGTTTTTGGCGTAGAAAATCTGGGCGCGCTTGGCAGTGCCGCTCCAGTTGGTCGGGCCGACGGCGCTGGTATAGCCGTTGCCCTTGTCGTCGCCAATAGAGGCAACAGATATGGTCTGGTCGCCCCACTTGACGCCAACAACGATGAGGTCACCGGAGACGCTGGGGATGGTATAAATTTGCGAGGCAGTGCTGACCCCGGTACCCGCGGTCATCGCCACCTGCTGCACAAACTTGATCGGCGGCGGCGGCGCCACGGGCGTGGTTGCGCTGGCGACATTCGAATAGGGACCGATGTTTCCGGCGGCGTCATTAGCCCTGATACGGTAGCTATAGGGCGTCGAGGGCTGCAAGCTCGTGTCGCTGTAGCTAGTGACTGCTCCGAGGTTCGCGATCTGCCCGAAATTGGTGCAACCTGCACCCTGACACCGGTCCACTCTGTTTCCTGTCACTCCCACGTTGTCGGTCGCTGCGGTCCAGGAAAGATTGATTTGCAAATTGGAAGCCGCGGTCGCCGCAAGGTTCGTTGGCGCCGTCGGCGGAACTGTGTCCGCCGAAACAATCACAGAGAGCACGGGCGTTACCGAATGGCTCAATGCGCCGCTTGTTCCGGTCACAGTCAAGTTGGAGTTGCCAGTTGGTGTGTTGACGGACGTCGATACCGTCATTGTCGTCGAGCCGGATGTGGTGACGGTGGGAGGGTTGAACGAGGCAGAGGCGCCCGAGGGGAGGCCGGAAGCCGAAAAGCTGACCGAACCTGTAAAATTGGGACCGGGGACAACGTTGATGGTGTAGCTCGTGCTGTTGCCAGCAACTACAGTTTGCGTTGCAGGCGAGAAAGTCAGAGAGAAATCGGGTGTGACCGTGATTGTGCGTATCGCGGGACTTGGATCGGTGAGGCCAAGATTGTCGGTCACCGTGAGGGATGCCGTGTAAGTGCCTGCACTCGCAAAGCTTACTGAACCGGGATTCTGCGACGAGCTCGATTTGGGATTACCACCGGGAAACACCCAATTATAGGAGGCGATCGTGCCATCGGGGTCGCTCCCTGTTCCGGAGAAGGAGACCGACTGTCCGGGGCCAACGGAGACGTTCGAGGGAGGCGCGGTGATTGCCCCCGACGGAGCTTGATCTGTGGGAGTCAATGAGAGCTGGACGAATTGGGCGACGGAGGGCACACCCGAGGAGTTCAGGATAAAGAGCAGGTAATAACCCGGCGGCGCAATATTGGAATTCGGAGGAGATGTGAGGTTTAGCACACCACTTCCCGCCGTGAAGGCCAATCCGACGAGTCTTTGATCCATATCGAAGGAATGAGTAACAGATCCTGAGCGAATCAGAACAGCCGAGGTGATATTGGCAGCATCAGGAGTTTGCACCTGGAAGGGGCTGTTGTAGCCAATCACGCCCGGAGTCACGCTTGCAATGGTCGGCCGCGTCGCCAGAGTTCCGTTCGAATTGAACAGATAGGGAGGCGAGTAAATCTCCATGTGCGGGTCGTAGGTTCCCTGATGAGGATTGCTGCCAGCCATGAACACGGTCGCGTCAGGCAATAAGATGGTGTTGGAATGATAAAGGCGAGGGTAAGTGTTTGAACCGGCCGAAGTGAAAGCGCCGATAGTGCCGACGGTCGGATCGTACAATTCGGCCTTGAGACTGGCGGTGGTGCCGTCCTCGTCAACCTGCGAACCACCGGAGGTCAGAATCTTTCCGTTCGGCAAAATGGTCGCGTTCATCTCGATGCGAGGCTGAACCATGCTGGGGCCGTTCACCCACTTAGGGTTGGCCACGGAGAGATCGATCAGTTCGGTTGTTGGGGTTGAAGGGCTGGCTCCCCCCAGGATCAGTATCTTAGGGGCATAACCATTCGCTGGCGTCAAGGGGAGGAGTACAGAAGATCCGTACGTTCGCGTGTTGCCATAGTTCGTGGTGGGACCCGCAGTCCATGTTTGGTTGGAGGGATCAAAGGTCCATGCCTGCGCGGTCGGTCCGGACATGAACACCTTCCCATTCGGAAGCAAATGCATCCGGGGATAAAGAGCAGGTGTGAACGGCGCGATAAACTGGGAGCTCCACCCTGAGCCAACCTTGTAGATCTCGACCGCACTGTTGGTTCCGCCGGTTTCCGTGAGACCCGAGAACACCATGACCCGGCCATCGCCGAGCACAGTACCAGTCGGGTACCAGCGGCCGTGCGCCATAGTTTGAAGATCGACAAAATTCCCTGTGGCAGGATCAAAGGCAGAGGTGCGATTCGATCCCTGGAAGGGCTGGTAGTTGATCGTGCCGCCCATGATGAAAGGCCGACCGTCTGGCAAAAGGACCATTCCGTTGCAGAACATGTCCCAGGTCAGCGGCTGGGTAGTCATTGTGTCGGTCTGTGGATCCCAGACGCCACCTTGAAAAAACGTTACGGTCTTGTCGTTCCCCGACCCGGTGGCAAAGAGTATCTTCCCATTGTGCATCAGCGACAGGTGCACTGGATTGATTGGGGCAAGTGTTGTCACCGTCTGCCACTGCCCAGTAACGTTGGCCTGCGCCGCCGCAGAGGGAGCCAGCAGCCCTCCGAAAAGCGCGCAAATCAAGATCGTGATGGCCGCAGACTTACACCGGATGGCAGAGGTCATGGAGAATCCTTTCGGCCAGTTATTTCCAGGCAACTTGATAGAAGTTCGAGGGCACACATTCGCGGCACTGTAACGACAGCCCCGCAATCAAGCCACCATCCCCCACTCACTGCTTGTAGCTCGGAGCGTAAAGCAATCGTGAAGGATTACGCTTCGCGTCTGCAGTTATCTCAGTTTGGCAGCAAGCCAAAAACGCAGAAAGAACTCTGACCGCCGACGTACACTTTGCCATTTGCGATGGTCGGCAGTGTGAATTTAACGGCAGCTCCCGCGGCGCCAGCTCCGCTTGTGGGACTGCTGTAAAGCAGGTTTGTGACGTTGCCAGCATCGTACGCGTCCAGGATGGCTGGGCCGTTGGACGGCCAAGCGTTCAAATCAAGAATCCAAACGATGCCATTGGTTGCCCCGCTTGCTGAGACGGCAGGAATGGCGCCGCGCGGCGGGAACGTATTGGATGAATTGGCGGACTGCGGTGTGGCTATGACTCCGCTCGCAATCGTGAACTGGCTTAGTGGGAAGTTTTGCCCCGTGACATAGATATTTCCGTTCCAATAGGCCGGCAAACCGTAGATGCCGCCGTCCAATTGGGTCGTGTTGGGAGGAGGAACGGGGATCACTTCCTGCACGTCCAGGTTGCTGCCGGAATTGAATCTCCCCATGTTTGTCTGGTCAAGCAGGTAAAGGATTGCGACCTTGCCCGTGCCAAGGAGCAGATGTGGATGAGCTGTGGAACCAACGGAATCGGGCAGGACCATTGCGCCCGCGGAGCCCATGTCAATGTCATTGGCATCAAAGACGCCGCGATTGAACGGAACGAACCAATCCAGCAAGCCTCCTGTGGGGCTAAGTTTCAAGACGGACTCGGAGAAATTCTTCGTGCCGTCGTAAGCCCCATTGCCGGTGGTGACGTAGATGTTGCCGCCCGCATCGGATGCGGGGCCTGCGCCAGAGTCCCAAACGGAGGCGCCATTGCTCCCAGTCCTGGGATCCGAAGTTGAGAAAACAAACTTCTGTGCCAGCGTACCCGCGTCGTAGCCAAACACCCAACCCTGCCAGTTGGGGATATCTCCATGCGAACCAAAGGACACGTAAACCGTGTTGTTGGCTAGCAACAGCGCAGGACGGTTGAAGTGGCGCTGCGAGTTGAAGTTGGCTGCGGAAATTGCGACCGGGCCGCCGAACTTCTCCGCGCCGGTGGTCACGTTCAGGGCGTGCAACCGATGAACGTAACAAGGAGAAGTCGAGGAGCAGCCCGCACCGACGGTTTCCTTGGTCTTGGCTTCGACGTAGAGCGTGTTCGTGGCAGGATCGATAACCGGAGTGCCAGTAATGCCGATTTCCGGAAAGACATCGTTAGTCGCTAGAGCTCCGGGGACACTCGGATTTGCCGTATCGGTCCAGGGCATCGTGGTGACGCCGGTACCGAGGAAGCTAGTTTTCCAGAGCTGCACGCATGAGGGAGAATCAGCGTCGAAGGCATAAACGCTGTCGTGCTCTGTGGCGAGGAAGACGACATTGTGCATGGTGGAGCCGACCAACAAATTGGCCATGTAGAGAGGTTGGGCGTAGAGCTGACCGTCCACCGGGCAAGAGAAGAGCTGCGTGAAAGTGGACGAATTCACGTTCGCGGCCGTCAACGCGTATTCCTTCAGGTTTTGACCGGTGCGAGCCGCGTCATTGTGATGCATGAAAACACCAGCGATATCGCTGACCGCAGAGTTTACGGAAGCCGTGGCGGAAGCGTCTGTAACGCTTGCGGCGGTGATTATATGCACTCCCGGTTGCGTGCCAGGGGTGAAAAGGCCGGAGGCGCTAATGGTGCCGGATGTGCTGTTGCCGCCGTTGTTGCCATCCACCTGCCAGGTTACGCCGGCGTTATTTGGGTCGTTGAAGACCGTAGGCGTAAATTGTTGCGTCTGAGAAGTGGTGATCGAACCGCGCTTGGGGCTGACGAAGACCGTGAGCGGACCCTGAACGATGGTGATAGTCGCAGTACCGAATTTCGTGTTATCGGCAACTGATGTGGCGGTAAGCGTAACGTTGGCAGGAGTGGGAATGGCCGGCGGCCCGTTGTAGGTCACGGTGGTCGGCTTAACGTTTGTCAGCGTGCCACACGTGGAGCCGCTGCAACCGGCTCCGGAGAGCGTCCAAATCACGCCCTTGCCTTGAACGTCATTCGTCATCACCGCCGTAAAGTTCTGCGTTCCAAAGATTGCCGGAACGCTGGCACTGGCCGGCGAAACGTTAACACTGATAGGCAAGGGTGGAATGCCGTTGGCGGATTTGAATGCCGCAAAAACCGCACCCCAGCTATCGGAAGCGCCGATCGTTGCATTCGCCGAAGCGTTTCCCGCTGTGGATTGGATTTGATCTTCTCCAATCAACTTGGTGTTCGGTTCCGCGGGAACAAAATCTTCGATCTTGTAACCGGCGCCGGCAGTGTAAGTGGCGGGATTGGCGGTCACAATTTCGCCGAGGAGCAAATCGCCACCCCACGATGAAGGAGCATTGGGAGTGGTTGGAGACGTGCCGGTTCCCTCTGCCGCGGCTGCGTTATCGAGAGAATTGGACAGCGCCACGCCAGAGTATTCCATGATGGAGAAACGCAGCGTCCCGGCAGAGAGGTTGTCTGAGACGGTTACAGTGTTCGCGCCGCCGGCGATGTTCTCGGCGTAGTAGATGGCGTCCGTTTCGCCGTCCAGGGTCATGTTGAGAAGGACAGCCTGCCTATATGTGTTCGAATGTGAATCCGAAACGCTGAGCGTCTGGCCCGATTTGCCAGCCCGGATGATGACCGCTATGAAGTTCCCCGCCGCATTGTTGGCAGGGAATGCCAGGGTGGAGGAATTGGTGATGCCAGCATCCTTGCTGGCGTGCTGAACCAGCTTGATGCTGCCCGACCCGGCGGTAACGGTGAAGGCGACACCGTTGCTGGCGACTCCGCCAACGGATACGACAACGTTGCCGGTCGTCGCGCCCGTTGGGACGGGCACCACGATGCTCGCGCTGCCCCAACTGGTCGGCGTCGCAGACGTGCCGTTAAACCTGATCGTACTGGTGCCCTGCGTCGAACCGAAATTGCTCCCACTGACGGTGACCGACGTACCGACAGGTCCACCTGTGGGATTCACACTGGTGATAGCCGGGGGCGCCGTGAGGGTGAAGAGAACGCCGTTGCTGGCTACTCCGCCGACGGAAACCAGAACATTGCCGGTCGTGGCGCCGGCAGGGACGGGAACAAGGATTTGGGTGTCGCTCCAACTGTTGGTTCTGGCGGAAACGCCGTTAAACGTCACGCCGCTCACCCTCGTGCCAACGGTGGGACCAAAATTGGTGCCATTGATGGTAACGACCGCACCGATGGGGCCAGACGTCGGGCTGATGCCGGTGATATTCGGCGGCGGGGTGACGGTAAAGGGCAAGCCATTGCTGGCGACGCCGTTGACGGTCACGACGACGTTGCCGGTGGTCGCGCCAACGGGAACAGGAACGTCAATGCTTGTGTCGCTCCAAGCCGACGGCGTTCCGGCAGTACCGTTAAATGTGACGGTGCTCGTGCCTTGGGCGGCGCCAAAGTTCGCACCAGTGATTGTCACGGTGGCGCCCACGGGTCCTTGTGTCAAGCCGAGCGAAGAAAGAGTTGGACCGGGCGAAGTGACTGTGAAGAACACTCCGTTACTGGCCACACCGCTTACCGTAACGATGACGCTGCCAGTGGTCGCGCCGTTCGGAACCGGAGCGGCAATGATCGTCGCGCTCCAACTCGTGGGCGAAGCGACGATGCCGTTGAACGTGATCGTGCTCGTGCCTTGAGAAGCGCCGAAATTCGTGCCCGTTATCGTTACAGAAGTGCCGATCAATCCTGAGGTCGGATTGAGGCTGGTGATGGAAGGCGTTGGAATGGTAACTAGGAAGGACACGCCGTTGCTGGCAACGCCACCAACAGTGACCACGACGTTTCCAGTGGTTGCGCCTGTTGGAACTGGCACGACTATGCTGGTGGCGCTCCAGCTCGTCGGGGTGGCCACAGTGCCATTGAATTTCACATTGCTGGCGCCTTGGGAAGCGCCAAAGTTAGTGCCGGTGATGGTGACCGAGGTGCCTACCGGTCCAGACGTGGGATTGAGGCCCGTGATGCTGGGTGGAGGAATGGTGACGTTGAATGTAACTCCGTTGCTCGCCGTGCCGCCGACAGTGACAACCGCGTTGCCAGTGGTGGCACCAGTGGGCACCGGCACAGTAATGCTCGTGGCGCTCCACGCCGCCGGAGTTCCGGGCGTTCCATTGAACGTGACCGTGCTCGTGCCCTGGCTGGCGCCAAAGTTTGTTCCCGTGATCGTTACGGAAGTGCCAACGGCGCCCGAAGTCGGATTCAGATTCGTGATGGAGGGGCCGGTAGTCCCTCCGCCGCTGGCAGCCTTGAATGCGGCCAGTGCCGCGCCCCACTTGTCGGAGACACTCAGAGTGGCCGCGGCGGAGGCGGTTCCAGCCGTCGACTGTATTTGGTCCTCGGTGACGAGCTTGGCGTTCGACGCTCCCGGAATGGCATCCCTGATTGCGTAGTTGGTTCCTGGAGTGAACACAGCCGGATTAGAAGTGGTGATCGCACCGAGCAGCAGATCTCCGCCCAGGACACTGACCGGAGGACCGCTGCTAACAGCGGTGCTGACTCCTTGTGCGGCTGCGGTTACGTCCAGCGAGTTTGTTAACGCAACTCCTGAGTACTCCAGGATGGCGAACCGCAAGGTATTGCCACTGATGCTCTCGTTCACTGTAACCGTGTTAGCGCCGCCAACAATGTTTTCGGCGTAGAAAATTCCCAGCGTCTCTCCATTCGGGGTGTCCACTGTCATATTGAAGAGAACCGCCTGGCGGTAGGTGTTGCCTCGGGAGTCGCTAACCGCGAGGACTTGACCGGAACGGCCCGCCCGAATGCAGACAGCGATCCAGTTTCCGGCAGTGTTATTGGAGCTGAATGCCAGGGTGGAAGAAGCCGCTATGCCAGCATCCTTTCCGACATGTTGAACCAGGCTGATCCCTGCCGGAATGGTAACGGTGAAGTTCGACCCGTTGCTGACCTGACCGCCGACAGTGACGACCACGTTGCCCGTCGTTGCACCTGCCGGTACTGGTGCAGTGATGCTCGTTCCGCTCCAAGCCGTTGGTGCAGCCGCGGTGCCATTAAAGGTGATCGTGCTGGTGCCCTGCGTCGCTCCGAAGTTGGCGCCGGCAATAGTGACCGAAGTTCCGACCGGGCCGGAAGCCGGAGTGAGGCTGGTGATGCTAGGAGGAGGAGGGATAACCGTGAAGCTCATACCATTGCTGGCTTGACCGCCGACGGTGACAACAACATTGCCCGTCGTGGCGCCAGTGGGCACCGGTACAGTAATGCTAGTGGCGCTCCATACTGTCGGAGTTCCGGCCGTTCCATTGAAAGTGACCGTGCTGGTGCCCTGGGAAGCGCCGAAGTTTGCGCCCGCGATGGTCACGGATGTACCGACGACCCCTGAAGCTGGATTGAGGCTGTTGATGTTGGGAGCGGGAATCGTCACTGTGAAGTTCATGCCATTGCTGATCTGACCGCCTACAGTGACAACAACATTGCCCGTCGTGGCGCCAGTAGGCACCGGCGCGGTAACGTTCGTTGCGCCCCAAGCTGTCGGTGTAGCGGCGATACCGTTGAATGTAACGGTGCTAGTTCCTTGTGTGGCGCCGAAGTTGACGCCCGCGATTGCGACTGACGTGCCCACTGGGCCGGAGAGCGGATTGAGGCTGGTGATGCTGGGAGCTGTCGACGTGACGGAGAAGGAAAAACCGTTGCTGGCAACACCGTTGACAGTCACGACCACATTGCCGGTCGTGGCGCCATTCGGGACAGGAGCGGCGATGCTCGTAGGGCTCCAACTCGTTGGTGCCGCAGCAATGCCGTTAAACGTGATTGTGCTGGTTCCCTGAGACGCGCCGAAGTTTGTGCCTGCGATCGTGACCGAAGTGCCGATAGCACCGGACGCTGGGGTGAGGCTCGTGATTGTGGGCGTGGGGAGAACAGTGAACGAAACGCCATTGCTTGCAATTCCGCCTACAGTGACGACGACGTTTCCCGTCGTCGCGCCCGCGGGGACAGGAACAATGATGCTTGATGTGGTCCATCCAGTGGGCGTGGCCTGAGTCCCATTGAAGGTGACGGTGCTGGTCCCCTGGCTGGCGCCGAAATTCGTCCCGGAGATGGTGATCGAAGTTCCAACGGCACCGGAGTTCGGGCTAAGACCTGTGATGTTCGGAGTTGGCGTAACGCTGAAGTTGAGGCTATTGCTGGGCACTCCGCCGACTGTTGCAACGACGCCGCCCGAAGTCGCACCGCCTGGAACGGGAACTATGATGCTCGTGGCGGTCCAGCCCGAAGGTGTGGCCGTGGTTCCGTTGAATTTGACTGTGCTGGTTCCCTGAGACGCTCCGAAGTTAGACCCGGTGATGGTCACGGAAGTGCCGACGACTCCGGACGTGGGGTTCAAATTCGCGATGTTTGGGACGGGAGTACCGCCGGAAACAGCGGCCCGGAAGGCAGCGATCTGCATGATCCACAATTGCACTTTGTCCAAGACGGCGGTGGCGTTGTAGCTGCCGGTGGCCGAGACGAGCTGATCTTCGAGAATGTCGCCGTCCACGGTGATTCCGCGGCTGGTGTAGCCCGTGCCAGGCCCTGTGGTCGTGGATTGCACGACGTTCGCGCCAATCAGAATGTCGTTTGCGTTTGTCGTTGAGACGGGACCGCTATCGCTGGCCGCCGTGTTGCCCTGCGTGCCCACCGAAGCGTCTAGCGCGTTCAGCGGGTCAACGCCGCTATATTCTGCGATGCGGATGTCGGGATGGCGCGCACCAGTATTGAAATTGACCGTGACAGTGTTGGCGCCGGCCGCAGCCGACGCGATGTTTTTTGCGTAGTAGATGGCTTGTGAAGCCGTGGCGCTCTGCACGACCGGAGCCGCCGCTACGGCATACGTATTTCCGACGGTGTCCGTGACAGACGTAATTACCGCCGTCGAGTCGTTCCAGCTGACAATCACGACGTTCAGGTCGCCTGCTGTCTGCGCGCCAGTGAAGGTGATAGTCACTGGAGTTTGCGTTGCCTGGGGGCTGGCAGAGTTGGTTTGCACGAGAAGAATCGGGGAGACACTTCCGACGGTGAAGTTCACGCCGTTACTGGCGACGCCGCCGACAGTGACCACGACGTTACCGGTCGTCGCACCGGTCGGGACGGGAGCCGTGATGCTCGCAGCGCTCCACGCCGACGGCGCTGTCGTTGTGCCGTTAAAAGTGACCGTGCTGGTTCCTTGGGAAGTGCCGAAGTTTGCGCCGGTAATCGTAATTGAGGTGCCCACCGCACCGGAAGTTGGATTAAGGCTGGTGATGGAGGGCGCAGGAGTCCCGCTTCCAGCAGCGCGGAAGGCCACCATCTGCATGATCCAAGGCTGGATTTTATCCAGGGCCGCCGTGGCATTATAACTTCCAGTCACAGTTACGACGCGGTCTTCCAGAATGTCGCCGTCCTGCGTGATCGTTCGGCTCGTGTAGCCGGACCCCGCCGCAGTGGTCGTTGACTGTACCAGGTTCGCGCCAACCAGCAGGTCGTTGGCGGTGGTGGTTGTCATGGATCCGCTGTTGCTCGTCGAAGTGGTAGTACCCTGTGCGCCGATGGAAACGTCCAGAGGATTTACAGTATCGAGACCGCTGTATTCCGCGATGCGGATGTCCGGAAAGCGCGCCCCAGCGTTGAAAGTCACTGTAACGGTATTTGCGCCGGCCGCAGCGGCAAAAATATTCTTCGCATAGTAGATCGCCTGGGAGGCTGTGGCGCCCTGCACGACGGGGGCTGCTGCCGGAGCGTAGGAGTTGCCGAGTGAATCGGTGATGCCACTGATAGTGGAAGTCGAATCATTCCATCCGACCACGACAACGTTTAGGTTTCCGAGCGTCTGGGCGGCTGTAAAGGTGACAGTTACAGTTGACTGTGACGACGACTGCGGTGTAGCGGAGTTGCTTTGCACAAAAGCGATAGGCGCGGCGAGAGCCTCACCCGAGACCGTAGCGAGCAGAAGGGCGAGCAACGCGAGTGAGCGTGCGAACCGAACATGAAGCGTCGAGCCTTGTTCACGACGCAAGCACATCAACATGAAGAATCCTCCGCGGCAACCTGAATCCAATTGATTTCCGGCAAGGGGCCTGCCGACGAGCGATTCGAATCTGTTTTGGGCCGGGCAAATAGACTTTGGCAATCTGAATCCTATATTCGCGATATGGGGAATCCGGCCCCTACTGTCACTGGCAAAGCTCTTTGCCGGGGCAACACCCCAACTGCCACCAGCGGATCATCAACACTTCGCCAAAATCAAATTCCCTTCTACGTTCTGGCCTCACCCCAACTTCGACAGACTTCTACCGCTAAAGCATTGACACAGAATCAAGCACTCTGCCTGCCAAATTCGCCTAAGTTAATCCATTGATACGTCGAGGTTTAGAATGATTTCGAAGCGGTGCCGGAAAGAAGAGAGAAGCGCAAGGACATGATTGTGCACGCCGCTTCCACTGCATCTGCACAAACGCTACGATTCAGTTGTTGTGTCGCCGCAAATACCTGAGAAAGAAGCGCATAGGAGTCAGCTGCAAGCTTATTGATTTGAGGGTCGTCCCGACATGCAAATCAAGAATCCGACGAGGCTGATCGAATGGCCCGGCTGCCAAAGCCAACTAGAATCACCAAACTCCTGGGTTACTTCAGTGATTGCTCTTTTGACTCAAAATTCTGCCCGGGGGCTGGCACCCCAGTCCCCAGAGTTAGGAAAACGCGGCGTAGCACTATGCCCGAAAGGATGAGTACTAGCCCAATGAGGAAGAGCCCCATGGTCTCAGGAAGGTTGGATAGCGATGTGAGTATCATATGCACGCCAAAGCAAGTGCAAACCGTCGGCCAAAGCCGTTCCCAACGTAACTTCTTATAAATACAAGGCTTAACTATGTATTCATGTCCGGCGAGTGGAAAAGGTGTGAAAAAGAATGGTAAATTGCTGCTCTCCTTTTTCCTGGGGAACTTCCGGCGAACGGCAATGAGGGAGATCAACTCTGCCTATTGGCGCGGCGAGATCTGTCAGGAGGCAGAAGATTACCAGAGCTCACGCCACGCGGCGTAGCCACCCTTCTCGCCAGTAGTGATAAATGGCCCGCGGGCAGAGCTTGTGGTAATCGGCAGCACACGCCGATCCATCCAGAATGATGCAGGAGGATTTCATGCGCAGCATCTTTCCATTCTTTTCATCCACAATCTGGTTCACACGCTTGAGGACCCGAAAAGTACCACCACAATATTTCAGCATTTCGGAATCGAACAACAGACCGCGATTGCGGTTTTTCTTGTCCAGAGTCGCGAAGATTTCCTGCCGGGATTTCACCTGGACAAACTCGCCCGGCTGGAGGTTTAGCTCCCCGGAAGGAGTCGCGGCGGGCAAACTCTGGACGTGGGGATATTGAACGCCGTTACGAATGGACTGAAGCTTGTTAAACACCTCGATCAGCAGAACGCGAAACACGTCAATGATACCCAGAAGGACCTCCAGGAGCTTCTCGCCCTTCGAATCGCCCAGGCCGCGGTTCAAATTTCCCGAGCGGATATCTCGAATGTACTGCCAAAGATTCCAGGAGGAGAGATGCGAGGTAAATTCCCGCAAATCGGTGGCCTGGCACGAGTAGATTTCCTCTCCAGTGGAGGGATCCTTCCCTCTCACGGTGGCTCGCTGCAGCAAATGCGGAACGTGCAAAACGACGCCGCTTGCCGCTCCGGCAGCGGTTGTTGGGATAGCTGAACCGCATTCACCAATTTCCGAGTCCTTCACAAATCCTGCCTCAGCTCTCTTCAACCAGGCTTCATGCCAGAAAATAAGGCAGCCGGCGTCGCATCCGCCATGAGACCGGCCGTCGCAGCGCACACCAGTCAAATGCACGGCGTTTCCCACTGTGCGCATGTTCCACGGCTGGATATTGTCGCAGGTTTTGTGCGCCACTTTGTAGACGCGAAACTTTTTACCGCAATACTGCAGCATCTCCGGCATAAACGGCATGGCGTTCCGCCTGCCGCCCTCATCGAGAGTCGCAAGGATTTCCTCCACCGAGCGAACCTCCACGAGTTCGCCTGCTTGAAGGTTGAGTTGCTGTGCGGGGCCGGATCGTCCCATTCTGGTAGTCTCTCTTTCCCTTGGATCAAGAAATGCTGGTCACTGCTATGATCAATCGAATGCGTCGCCAATCATAACGTGATCGTTTCTGCCGGAGCGGCTTCTCCCTTTTTCTGCGGGAAATGCCGTGCGAGGCGATCGACGTACTTGGGGCCCAATTGTTGCGCCAATATCTCCGAAATCTTCCGCACCAGGACCCACCAGTCGTGCTCCTTCGCAAAATTCTGTCGGGCCGCCCGGCGCTCCAAGGTGTTTTCAGCGGGGCTGAGGGCGTTCAAAATCGCCGGCGCCCATTCTTCGGCGGTCTTGGGCAATAGCACCACGTCCCCCAGTGGGGCAAGCGAAGCAATGGGCGTCCCTACAAGGGGCTTGCCGCCGGCCAAATACTCGTGCAATTTGAGCGGGTAAATAAATTTCGTATAGTCATTGTTCCCGTACGGCATGATGCATACGTCGAAATGCTGGGGATAGAGCATCATCTCCGTGGATGGCTTCCCGCCCAGAAAATGAACATTGCGACGCCCCTTGAGCTCGTTGAGGGCTGAATCAATTTCCGGGTGCGGACTCGGCGGGCCCACGAACACGAAAGACCATGCGGGATGGTCGTGTGTCAGTTTCAGCAGCAAATTCCAGTCAATTTGCCACTTTAGAGAGCCGATATAACCAATTCGCGGGTGGGGAATTGGGGCGAGGTCCATCGGCTCAGGAAGCGGTTGCGAGTACGCCGCAAAATCCACGGCGCCAGGAAGATAGCAAGTGTGCGGATTGAGCTTTCCTTTTTTCTCATAAAGAGCCGGGGAAAGGATGAATGCCTGGTCTACTTCAGCGAGCAATTTTGCTTCGACCGGGTCGGTGGGCTTCTCGACGCGCGAAAAGGAATACTCATCTTCGAGGTGATAACAGCTCAGGTCGAAGGGGATCATTCGAAGGACCGGTTCGAATTCCGGCCGCCAGAGATACAAAATGATTTTGCGGCACCCACGGTCCCTAAGCATGTGGCTCGCACTGATCAGCCGCTGGCGCAACATGAATTGCGCGAGCCACGACGGGCGATAGAAATCCGGAAACCAGCGCTCCGGCGTATATTCCGCGAACCCAGGATATTGGTCCGCATCCGACGGCTGTGACAACGCGGCTCTGGCTTGAAAGGAGTCGCGCCAGTGGTGCGCCGGATTTACCCAGACCATGTGAAAGTATTGCCCCAGGCGAGCCATGACGTGATGGCGCACCATCCAACGGGGGCCCCATTGATCGGGAACGAGCGCGAGGATTCCAATATCATTCAGCAGCGGCTGATTCCCCGCTGTTGCCTTCCGCGGCTTGCTTGGATTCGCAAAGCTCATCCGATTTTGTGACCCCTCGTGCCCTGCACTGCCGTCCGCCGCGTCTCAAACACGGCGAACTCTGGGATTCCACGCGAGCCTGCCACCCGCTCCAACCAGAAGCGCCCAAAGAAGCCGGCCTTGCTTCTGGATCTTTTTTCCAGCGAATAGATCTTTGATCATCCCTTTGGTCAGGGAAGAGAATTCCCAATAAGCCATCTTCAGCACATTCCGGTCGCCTCCCAAAATGTGCTTACAGTAGAAAGCTCCCCGGCCGACGACGTAGCGGTGATTCAGAGCCTGAATCTGCGCCTCGGTTGTCCGGCCATGATTGTGATAGACGAGCACGTCCGGCGAGTAGACAATCTTGAATTTTTTCCGGTAAACCCGATAGAGAAGATCGAGATCCTCCATCACTGCGCCAATCCTGGAACCGGGGCCAAGAAAAGGATCGAACTCTCCCACCGCATCGAGGACCTTGCGGCGGATCGACATATTCGCGCCAATGAGGAACAGGAAAAGCTGATCGCGCGATTCGATGAGCGTCCACTCGGGGAAGTTCCTGATCGTTACCGGCTGGTCCTGCTTGTCATAAAGTTCGACTCGCCCCCCAAGCACGCTCAGAGAGGGATCGGAAGCGAATTCCAGCGCAATCGTGGCCAGCCACTTCGGATCGGGTACGCAGTCGTCGTCGGTGAAAACCAGGATTTCGCCTGTCGCTGCGCGAAGTCCAGTATTCAACGCCATCGACTTTCCCTGCCGGCTTTCCAGAAGGTATTTGAAACGCCGCGAGTTTTGTTCGACAAGCGGAGCAATCGCACCCTTTGTCCCATCCGTGGAATTGTTATCGACGATGACGACTTCCCAATCCACGTTGTCCGGCACGACCTGATGTGAAAGTTCCCGTACAAAGTGAAGCAGGCTTGCGGCGCGATTGTAGCTGGCGATGATAATGCTGAGTTTCATGTCCATTCTTGCGAACTGCTCTGCCGGATTTCAGTCCCTCCATGCTCCTTCACATCACTCAATTACTTAGCCGGGTGGAGTTTCTCTACTGTTTGTGGTGTTTGACGATTTCGCAGCCACTTCCTGCTTTCAGCCATTTTCCCGAAGGTCTGAAAAACCTCCAGCTTGTAGAAGGAGCGGCGTTTCTCCCCGTTCGAAAGCATCCATTTGCCGAAAGACCGCAGCGCTACCGGGAACAAATAGCGCGGAACGCCAAAAAAGCATTTCGCTCCGTCGGGAACTCCTCCGACGAGAATTGACCACCGGCCGTAGTGAAACGCCATGGACCGAAAAAACTTTCGTGTGGTGCGGTACTCCTCCACGGGATGATAGACAATCGCCCGGGGCGCATACATTAGGCATTCGCCCGCGTGCATAATCCTCCGGCAGTATTCGGTGTCTTCCCCTCCAAGCAGATCATTGATTCGATTGAGGTCCGTCCGGTACGGACCGTATTTCTCGAAGATCGATTTTCTGAGACCCATGTTTGCGCCAATCGCCGTCGCGGTAAGCTTGATGGGAGAATCGCCTTTGTCGAAATTCACGATTCCGCCGTACGCCGGATGACGGTAAGGACCATCGAACGCAATCCAGGACGGTTTCCGGCAGTTCCACACGGGGACGATTTTTCCGCCAACCGCCGCGCAATCGAATTCCTGAAACGCATCGTAGATTTCCGCGACCCAGTGAGGATCGACAATCAAATCGTCGTCTGTCAGGGCAAGGATTTCGCTGCTTGCTTCCCGAATGCCGGCATTCAAAGCGTTAGTCTTGCCTTGTGTCCCGTGAAACAGGTACCGGAACCGGCGAGGATTTTTCACGATAAACGATTCGCAAACTGCTTGCGTGTTGTCCTTCGAATTATTGTCAACGATCAGCACTTCCCATTCGAGCCCATCGGGCACGATCGAAGCTTCGAGGCTCTTCAAAACCACGGCAAGCGATTTCGCGCGATTCCAAGTGCAGATGATGACCGTCAAATCCATTAGCCTATGCCCGAACCGCAACGCTTGTTTTTCTTTGTAGCTATTGCTTTGCCCCACCAGCGGGCGAGGCTTCTCACCGCTGCCACAGGATGCGACATACCGTTCCAGACGGCCATGCCGAACCCACGGGAGAGCCTGCTCCAACTCAACGGGATTCCCAGATTGTGCAGCCAGTTCTTGTGAAATTCAAAATAGCTCTTGCCACGCATCTGCAACAGGCCTTCCGCAAGGACCTGGTAGTACTCACGCAGACGAACCTCCAAGCGATCCTCGTATTCCTTTTTGTCAAGGCACGCCGGACCGTATTGAATCAGTTCGGTAAGAAAAGAGAGCTGGATGCTGTTCATCCGCTCAGAAAATGTCGTGTTGGATTCGCCCTGAATTCTGGTAAAAGTCAGCAACTGGTGGACGAAACCAAAATCAGATTCCTGCAGAATTCGGAAGCAAACGGTCGAATCCGCGTGCAGATTGGACTCGTCGTAAAAGTTATTTTCCTTGCGAACGAAATGCGAGCGAACGAGCGTCGCTGTCGGCGCTCCGAATACATAACGTCCCTGCAGCAGCCGCAAGCGCGAAACTTCCCTGCCGGTCACAATCGTTCTGGGAAAGGGCAGGCCTCGCCACAGGACGTGAACGCCGTCACCGTGCAAACCGTAGGCCCCGACGAGACCAACCGTTGGATGCGCTTCCGCAAGAGTCACCATTTTCATCAAGCACTCGGGAAACAGCCAGTCGTCGGCCAGAACAACCTTGCAATACTTGCTTTCCGGGGAAATCTGGCGGATGGCGTGATTGTGGTTCCGAATGATCGGCAGGAAATCGCGATTGTCGTGGATTCGTATCCGCGAGTCTTTGGCCGCGTAACTTTTCGCGATTTCAAGCGTGCGGTCCGTGCTGCGGTTATTGACGATGGTGTAGTCCCAATTCTGATACGTCTGCGCGAGCACGCTTTCGATGCACTCCGCAAGAAATTCCTCTCCGTTATAGACCGGCGTGATCACGCTCACGAGCGGCTGTTGCGCAGGGCCCAGCGCTTGAGCGTAGAAATCGTCAATGGGATAGGAAGACATCGTAATAAGATCCCGCGGTCGCTCGCTCTCTAGAGCTCCGTCCGATGCGCACTCCACTTTTCGCGCTCATCCTCTGCGGGTTCCTCGGCGCGGGATAACCGCTCGCTATGGAGTCCCTGCAGATTCCATTTCTGCGGGAAATACACGATGCCGGAGCGCGAATCAAGCTGCCGTCCGGAGCGATAAACGTTCGCCAGTTCCACTTCCAGCTTGGCACAGTGCTCCACGCCGTCGTAAACGATCTGGGCGAGGCCGGTGATCCAAAGTGAAAAGTCGTAGCGACCGGGAAGAAGATTCAAGAAATCGATCTCCAAGTCCAGATAACCATCGCCCGGGGCGATTTCCGGAATATCAAGACTGTGATGCCAGGTGCTTGTGTCCGTCACGAGCGTACCCATTTCCGTCAGAAGACGGAAGCCAAAGCTGGGATACGGAATCGCTTTTTTGGCGTGGTAGTGAAAGCGCAGGCGAATGCTGTCGCCGCTTCGCGTGACCAATTGCGGCTGACCGTCCATGGCCAGAAAAGAAATGCCCGTGTAGCGGATGTCGCCATTCCCATGCCGGGATTCCACGCCGCTCAGGTCGGATGCGCTCTGCTGCGTTTCCGCGAAGGAAGACAAATACGATTCGATGACTTCGTGGGTCGGCCCGTCCCGCCGGACGCTGCCACCGTCAATCCAGATCCCGCGCGAGCACAGGTTTTCGACCGCGGCCATGTTATGCGAAACAAAAAGAACTGTCCGGCCACCCTTTCGCAAATCTTCCATGACGCTGAGGCACTTTTTCTGGAAACCAGCGTCTCCCACGGCGAGAACTTCATCGACGATCAGTACGTCGGGATCCAGGTGCGCAGCGACGGCAAATCCGAGGCGAAGGCGCATTCCGGAAGAATAGCGTTTGATGGGCGTGTCTATGAAGCGCTCCACGCCGGCGAATTCGATGATTTGGTCGAGCTTCGCTTCCACTTCGCGGCGCTTCATCCCAAGAATGGAACCGTTCAAATAGATGTTCTCCCGGCCCGTTAGCTCTTCATGGAAGCCGGTTCCGACCTCGAGCAAAGAGGCGACGCGCCCGCGAACCTTGACCTGTCCCTGCGTGGGATAAGTAATTTTGGAGAGAATTTTCAGCAGCGTGCTCTTGCCCGCGCCGTTGCGGCCGATGATGCCGACAACCTCTCCTTCCTTGACGCCGAAAGAAACATCGCGCAGCGCCCAAAGGGTATCTGCGGGTCCGGATTCCTTCGCAAAGGGGTTTTTCAGCAGGCTGATCAGACGCTCGCGGAGCATCGTCTGCTGGCTCGCCTTGCCCAGCACGTATTGCTTGGAAAGATGCTCCACGCGGATGGAATCGCTCATGCGCTTCCCTTCCCCATGCCGGCGGGAGCTGAACCACTTGCGCTTTGTTCCACTGTGCGTTGTGTGCGTCGCGTCATTGTCATCCCGAGAGCTTCTTCCTCAGCATCCAAACTAGATGATGTCCGCAAAGGTCTTTTCCGCCCTGCGGAAATAAAGAGCCCCAATCGTGAAGAAAACCAGCGATGTGCCGGACGAAATTGCCATCAAGCCCCAGTCCAATTGCCGGTTCGGAAAGAGACATGCCCGGAATCCTTCCATGACGGCAGTGAGGGGATTGATCGCCAACAATGGCCGCCAGCGAGGCGAGAGATAGGTTACCGGATACAGAACTGGGCTGACCCACAGTCCAAGTTGAATCATAAAGGGAATGACGTGCTTGATATCTCGGTAGCGGACGTTGAGCGCGGCAAACCACATGCTTATGCCAACCGTGACGATTAGCATCTCCAGAACAGCCAGCGGCCAAAACACAATCTTCCAGCTTGGTACGGTCCTGTAATACAACATCATCACCACGAGGAAGGACGAGCTGACTCCAAAATCCAGCAAGCTGCTGAGCGCCGAGGAAGCAGGCAGCAAAATCCGCGGAAAATAAATTTTTGTGATCAGCGGAGCGTTGCTCACCAGGCTGTTCCCTGCCTGTCCCAGCGTTCCCGCAAAATACGTCCACGGGACCAGCGTCGTGTAAAAGAAAAGCGGATACGGAATACCTCCGCTGGGAATGTTGGCCATGCGCCCGAAGAAGATCGTAAAAATGATCATCGTGAAGAGCGGCTGGATGATCGCCCAGGCCGCACCAAACGAGGCCTGCTTGTAGCGCACCTTGACGTCGCGCCACGCGAGGAAGTAAAGCAGCTCGCGGAAATGCCATAGCTCCGACGCCCCGCCGGTCTCTTCGCGCTGCGGAAGGGCGGGCGGACGCTGTTCTTGTTCCTGGATCACCACACTAGCTTCCGGCAATGAAAACCCTCCGCAAATCCGCCGGGACTATTTGCTTCAATGCCCCGGATTCGCAGCAAACCCATGAACGTGTCCGCAGTGAACCACTGCTTCGCCCGCTGCGAAGCAAAGGCGCCCAAAATGTGCTCGGCCTTTTGTTCGCACGTCTCGCGGTCCAGCCCGACAAAGAAATTCGGCGCGCCCAGGTCACCATCGTACTTGGGAACCTCGTATTCCAGGATCAAGTGACTTCGAAACGTGTTCCAAGTCAGTTCACAGATCACTCGGTGGTCCTGATGCAGATCGTTGCGGTAGTGCGTCAAGATCAGGTCCGGCGTGAATTCTTTCTTTAACTTCTCGAATTCGCCCTTGATCTGCGCTTGCTGCGAAGGGAAGAAGCTGTCGCGGTAATTGCGAATCACAACTTTATTTTTTTTCGCCGCCGCCAGGAACAGACTCGCGGCCCGCGATGCCTCCTTCTTTCGAACCGGAGTCGAACTGAACACCAGCCAGCGAATTTCGACTTCCCGGTGCTCCCGCAGGAGACGCAGGATCGTTCCACCACAGCCAATTTCAATGTCGTCGCAGTGTGAACCCAGGCACAGGATCCGGCGCAGAGGACGTTCCGCGGAACCCAGGCGCAAATCAACCATCGCGTCGGCTCGCCACATAGCCTGCGGGTTCCCCAGCCGAAGATTTCCCTGGCTCTACCACCGCAACCGCGCCTTGGGATCCATTCGATTTCCAAACCACCCAAGGCGCATCGCCGCGCGCGTACAAATCGTCCAATTGCTGCTTGTCCTTGAACGTGTCCATGGAAGCGTAAAAGCCGTTGTGCTCGTAAGCCATCAGCTGCTTTTGCTCGATCAGCCGTCGGAACGGTTCGAGCACCAACTCTTCGCCCTCGCGCATGTGCTTGAAGATTTCCTGTTTGAGAACAAAGTACCCGCTATTGATGCGGAGGTTGGCATCGCGAATCGACTGAATGTCGTTCACCACGCCGTCGGGACCCGCGGAGACCATGTGATACGTCAGATTCGGCTTCGCGGAGACAAATGTGGCGATTTTGTCGTGCTGCTGCGCGAAGTCTACTAGTTTGGGCAACTCCAGGTCGGTCAGGCCGTCAGCATAGTTCGCGAGAAATGCTTTTTCGCCAACCAGATATTTCTCCACCGCTTTGAGCCGCTGCCCGATATTCGAATGCATGCCCGTCTCTGCGAACGTGATGTTCCAATCATGAATATCGCTGTTGAAGAGTTGCAGATCCTTGCCGCCCTTCGACAAGGAAAAATCGTTCGAAACACACTCATCGTAATGTAGAAAGTATTGCTTGATGGCGTCGGCACGATAGCCCAGACACAAAATGAAATCTTTGTGGCCGAAGTGCGCGTAGTACTTCATGACGTGCCATAAGACCGGCCGGTAACCAATC